>Ga0302167_10000052_pt1 | contig 73403 bp, 59 predicted proteins | sample I_Fen_N1_1_FD_193496 | JGI IMG/M metagenome (GOLD analysis project Ga0302167, IMG submission 193496) | Peat permafrost microbial communities from Stordalen Mire near Abisko, Sweden - I_Fen_N1_1 | ecosystem: Environmental > Terrestrial > Soil > Wetlands > Permafrost | place: Sweden: Abisko... | reverse complement strand
TCTTTAAGATTACGGAATAATCAATAAAAATACTGATAATCAATGAATTACCCAAATATTTTAACTCTTATTTTATATCTATTTTTCTTATTATCAGATACGTATTTCATTTTATAACTAACCATTGATAAAAAGGAACTAAATGAAATAAAATCATATCCTTTAAGAATCCGGAAGTATAAAATCAGATCAGAACGCCGATCCGGGTCGGTCAAGCGGTTTGAATGCGGGTCTCCATTCCGGTAACCCGGGATGATGTTAGCCGGTTGACGTCTTTATCTTTTATTCTAGCAGGAATAAAATCCGTATGTAAAATCCGTTACCGTATAGCTGACAACGTTTCGAAGAGGGAAATCAACCGGTTTTGCCCTGAAAATAACGGGTGTTGATGGGCAGGTTTCGCGTTATGACTTGCAAATGTTCTTCAAATCCTTTATATTTGTGGATATATTTTTTACTATTGAACGATTCTAAAAATTTCAACTATGCGGGTTTTGGTTTCCACCCGGTTGTATCCAGCCGGGTTTTCTAAATTAATGGATAGATTCGAAGTGGTTTTTCCGGAGAATGAGATGTTTTCGAAGGAGGAAGTTATGAATGTTATATCAGGCTTTGATGCTTTTGTTTCCACCTTCCAGTTTAAGGTGGATAGGGATATAATTGATGCTGCAAACGGCAACGTGAAAATTATAGCTAATTATGGGGTAGGGTACAATAATGTAGATGTGGAGTATGCTTCCCGCTGTGGAATTGTTGTGACAAACACACCCGATCCGGTTATCGAACCGACCGCAGAGCATGCCTTTGCATTAATGTTAGCTGCAGCACGCCGTATTGCCGAATGTGACCGGAAAATGCGTATACCCGGCGGTTTGAAGTGGGGACTTATGGAAAACCTGGGTCAGTCGCTTTACGGTAAAAAGCTGGGGATTATTGGTATGGGTCGTGTAGGACAGGCTCTTGCCCGCAGGGCTTTGGCATGTGGTATGAAAATCTATTATTATAATAGGACCAGACTTGCACCGGTACTTGAAATACAATATCAGGCCAGGCGATTGGAATTGAATGAATTGCTTAGAATAAGCGATGTTATATCGATTCATACTCCGCTAACTGAAGAGACGTATCATTTAATAAATCACAACAGGTTACACCAAATGAAGCCAACGGCTATTTTGATTAATACGGCACGTGGCCCGGTAGTGAATGAGGCGGAACTGGTGGCAGCATTACAGGAGGGAGTCATTGCATCGGCCGGGTTGGATGTCTATGAATGCGAGCCGAATTTAACCCCTGGATTATTAGAACTGGATAATGTTGTTTTAGCTCCTCATAATGGAACGGCTACTGTGGATGCCCGAATTGAAATGTGCCGCTTTGTTTCACAAAATATTATTCGTTACTTTGCCGGAGTAACCGATCTGACAAGAGTAAATTAACGACAGGGTGATTAAACCATTGTCAACTTTTATAGTCATATTACAAAATCTAAAATGATAAATCAAGTACAAAATTCCCCAACACAATAACTATGAATCCAACAGAAGAGGAATTAGTACATCAACTTAATCAGCCCAAAAAACGGGCCGGAGCTTTTTCGGTAATTGTTCGTACTTATCAGGAACGGCTTTACTGGCATATCCGGAAGATGGTCTTGTCGCATGACGATGCCAATGATGTATTACAAAACACATTTATGAAAGCCTGGAATGGATTGGATGGTTTCAGGGGTGACTCACAGATATCTACCTGGCTTTACCGCATTGCAACAAATGAAACGCTGACATTCCTGACGAATCAACGCATGCGAAACCAGAATTCAATTAATGATGCTGAAGAATTGTTGCTTCAGAATATGCAGGCTGACACGTATTTTAATGGTAACGAACTGCAACTGGAATTACAAAAAGCCATCCTGACTTTACCCGAGAAACAACGCATAGTTTTTAATATGAAGTACTTCGAGGATATAACCTATGAAGAAATGGAAGCCATACTTGGCACCTCGGCTGGTGCCTTAAAAGCTTCCTACCATTATGCCGTAAAAAAAATAGAGAAATATTTCTCGGAAGAAGAATAACTAAAAAAATAATATACGTCCTTAACATAAAAAAGTTGCACCGGATTAAACCTAAATATATATCGTTAGTCAAACATTATAGTATGAAACACAATAAAAATATATTAACAGAAGGAATTAGTAAGGAGTTGCCATTTAGCGTTCCTGAAAATTATTTTAATCAGTTTGCTCTTCAAATTGAAGGACAGATTGGATATAAAAGTTCGAAAATCAGGGAAATGATCAGACCCTGGATGTATATGGCTGCTATGTTTGTCGGCATTTTGATTATGGGGCAGGTTTTTTACAATGTCAACCAAAATAAAGCAGCACGAAATGCTGAAAATTACGAGTCGTACGTTCTTTCACAGGTAGATGAAACGCTGGTCGCTGATTTATATGTGAACGAATCATCTAAATAGCTGAATATTATTAATCCTTTTAAAAAAACATTATCCAAATGAAACTGATAAAATATGCCTTGTTCGGAATGTTGATATTTTTGAGCAGTACTGTATTTGCTCAGGATAATCGAAAATTTCCCGGAATTGATGAATTACATGCACACAAATGGCAAAGTTTGATCGCTCAGGCTCAATTATCGCCGAAAGATGCAGAGGCCGTTCAACCTGTATTTATGGAATATGAAAAAGCTTTATGGAAATTGCATCAGGATAACCGGAATTTTTTTCACTCGGCAATGAAAAATGCGAAAAATAATAAACCGAATTTCACCGAATTAAACGACCGATACGTGGATAATGAGTTTCAGGAAGCTAAATTGCTAAAGAACTATCATTTAAAATTACGGAAACTCTTGCAACCGGAAACTCTTTTCAAATATTATAATGCGGATCGTGAGTTTAAACGCATACTATTGCAGGAATTTCAGGATCACAGACCCCGCGATAAACGATAATTGATTCGATAATTGAGTTTATTTGGTTTTTTTCATTCCTGATATTTGTTCTAAACAAAAAAAATACTATCTTTGCAAACCGAAAAACAAGGTACTTTGGCCGAGTGGCTAGGCACCGGTCTGCAAAACCGCACACGGCGGTTCGAATCCGCCAAGTACCTCATAAAAACCCTCTTAAAGAGCTTTAAAACAGCTTTGTTTAAGAGGGTTTTTCTTTTCTAGGACTTAAGACAGGCTACTTCCCAATGAAATTGGCGACTGTTTTAGGGTTGATTTATCGTTTATTCCCAGTATACCTGTTATCATTTCTCTCTTTATTTAATTCCAATCAATAATTGATATGATTCAGAAGCCTTGCGTATCCTGTGTAGGGATATAAGCATTCATAGCCTTACGTATCAATTTTCTTCAACGAACCATCCCGGCATGTTTATCGACTAATCGTCATCGGGGCGGAATGCAGCAGTTATAGTCTGCTTGTATTAGCCATTTGTGACTAATTAGCCTTTTTAGATACTTTATCAGTATTCCGACAATAAAATGGTTTGAATTGCAACTTTTTCCTTGCTTGCATTATGTTTCACGACGCAATCTTTGATTCGTTTGCGGAATTTCCAACAGGTCATTTGATTTAAGCCAAGCTGATCGGCATAATTGTATGAAGAAATGTCTTTTCCCAGCACGCAAACATTGTATGCAATATAAAAAGCCTTGTTGATTGGAAATTTGATATTATGAAACAAGGTATGAGCCGTAGCCGATTCTTCCGTTTTACAACGTGTACAACGGCGAGATGACGGTGATTTCCCTTCGCAATAGTTTGTATGACCACATTTTCGACAAACAAAACCATCTTCCCATTTAGCATCAGCAATAAATTTCAATACTTTTTCGCTGTCTTCAAATAATTCTTTTGCTAATTCCGATGATAAATCTTCTTTAAATATCATATTATCAATTGTTTTATAATTATTAAGCAGAAATTACGGTACAAAGATACTAAAATATTATAGTGATAACAAAATAATATATTAGTGATACTATTGTAATTCAAAATAGAATAATTATCTTTGCAGCGTAAAACAGTTCAAACATTTAAATTCAACTATTGATATGGAAAAAATTGTAATTATTGGCGGAGTTGCAGCAGGTGCAACAGCCGCAGCCAAAGCCAGGAGGATTTCTCCAACAGCTCAGATTACGATGCTCGAAGCAGGACCTGATATTTCATTTGCCAATTGCGGATTGCCGTATTTTATTGGCGGTGATATAAAGAGCAGATCAAAACTTATTATGCAGAGCCCGGAGAGTTTCAAAGAACAATACGATGTGAATGTGCATATAAATACCAACGTAACTGCGATTGACAGAGTTGGACATCAAATTAAGACAACCGATACGGAAAGCGGCGTTCAAAAGACCTTTGAATATACCAAACTGATTTTGGCTCAAGGTGGCCGTCCTATCACACCAACATTGCCGGGAGCTGATTACGATCATGTTTTTACGCTTTGGACATTGGAAGATATGGACAAAATATCCAGCTATCTGGATAAGAAGAAGCCTCAGAATGCTGTTGTAGTCGGGGGCGGATTTATCGGGTTGGAAATGGTGGAAGCTTTGGTGAAACGCGGATTGAAGGTAAATGTAGTGGAAATGATGCCTCATGTAATGGCTGTTATGGAAGCAGAGATTGCCGGATTTATTGAAAACGAATTATTGTCATATGGTGTGGGGATTCATGCAAATACCGGGGTGACGGAAATAACACCCCGGGCCGTGAAACTGGATAACAGAAAAACGATTGAAGCAGATATGGTTTTGCTTTCAATTGGAGTTCGACCGACACTGCAACTGGCAAAAGAAGCAGGGCTTGAATTGGGTGAAGCAGGCGGTTTACTGGTAACCCCGCAATTACAAACCAACGATCCGGATATATATGCAGCTGGAGATATGGTCGAAATAGAGCATCGTGTGAATGGTAAAAAAGTTCGTATTCCACTTGCAGGACCTGCCAACCGTCAGGGAAGAATTGCGGCTGAAAATGCGTTAGGAGGCAGTCATGCTTACAAAGGTGCCCTGGGGACTTCGGTTGTTCGTGTCTTTGAAGCTGTAGCAGGAACTACCGGTCTGTCCATGAAGCAAGCCCGGACATTGGGAATTGATGCGGATGCCGTAGTGGTGCACAAAGAACATCACACGTCGTATTATCCCGGTGCGGAAACAGTGACTGCGTTGCTGGTTTATGACCGGAACACAGGCATCATTCTCGGTGGACAAACCTCAGGATACAAAGGTGCCGATAAGCGACTTGATATTATTGCAACTGCGACAGCCGCGAAACTGAGCATTCATGACATTGCCGATATTGATTTTGCCTATTCGCCGCCAATCGGAACTGCTAATGATGCTGTTAATATGGCTGCCTATACAGCCGAGAACAAAATGTCGGGCTTTAGTCCTTCCGTAACGGTTTCGGAACTTGATAGTTTCGTGGAAAGCAAGAATCCTGTTTTTGTGGATGTACGTGATATTTTTGCTTTCGAAAAGAGCCATATTACAGGAGCTGTTCATTTACCGCTGGAATTACTGTCGCAGGGAATAAATGCCCTGCCTGTAAACCGGCCAATTGTTACTTATGACGAAACGGGTAAAAAAGGACATCAGGCACTTCGAACGCTTTTGGGAGCCGGCTTTATTGATGTAACCAATGTCTCCGGCGGGCATACTTCGTTGCAACGTTATGCCCGTGCTATCGGATTTAAAAATATAAAGATTGATTTGTTGCCGCTTGACTTGAAATCGATTCACAAAGAGACAGAGCAGGCAACGCAAATAGCAACAGAACAAGAAGACGATTTTAATTCTTCGATCGTAGTTGATGTCCGTACACCGGAAGAATTCAGAGGGGGTGCCTATCCGGATGCAGTCAATATACCATTGGACGAACTAATGAGTCGTCAGACAGAATTAGGAACTAACAGAGCGAGAGAAATCACTGTCTATTGTGCTTCGGGTGCCCGTTCGGCATATGCTCAACGGATGTTGATGCAAACAGGCTATGCGAATGTGAAAAACGGTGGCGGATTGGCAGCTATGATGGCTCGCCAAAACGCTAAACAGGTACCAACTTCAGCAACAGCATCGAATGGACCGTTGATAGTAGATGTCCGGACAAAACAAGAATTTGCAGGAGGGTCATATCCGGGTGCAATCAACATTCCGTTAGATGAAATACCCCTGAACATACATAAATTTGGTAGTCATTCGGGGGAAATTATTGTTTATTGTGCTTCGGGTGCGCGTTCGGCTTATGCCCAACGGATATTACAGCAACAGGGCTTTACGAATGTAAAAAATGGTGGCGGTATTATCAAATGATGTCGGGGAGATAAAAAGCTCCCTGTTTTGAATTAAATAACAGGAAACAAATAAAAACTAAAATAATCATGTTTGAAGCTCTAAAAAAAATACTGGGAATTGAACCCAAAGCAGATTTTGCAGAATTGGTAAAAGAAGGTGCAATCATTTTGGATGTTCGTTCAGCAGGCGAATTTTCCGGAGGACACATCAAGGGATCTGTTAATATACCGGTGGAAAAACTGGCAGGAAATATCAGTAAATTAAAAAGTAAAAGTAAACCGATTATAACCTGTTGCGCTTCGGGTGTCAGAAGCGCTTCGGCAAAAGGGATCCTGACGTCGCACGGGTTTACGAATGTTCACAATGGCGGTAGTTGGCGAAGTTTAAATTCCAAGTTGTGATGCGAATGCCTTTATTTAAAAACAATTCAGGTTGTTAAACTCAGGGGCATTATGCGGATGTAAAGAAACAAATTCAACGTAGTTACAGAAAATCTTAAAGAAAAAAGAGATGAAAAAGAATGGTTACATTTATGTAGGTATCATGGTTGCGCTTATTATCGCAGCAATTGTTTGGATTAACAGGGGAAAAGAAATAGCCGGAAAACAGGTTTATCATGACGGAAAAATGTCGCCGGTTCATTTAACCAAGGCTCAGTTTATGTCGAAGGTAGCCAATTTTGAAACAAATCCGGCAGACTGGAAATATCTGGGCGATAAACCCTGTATTATCGATTTTTATGCGTCGTGGTGCGGACCTTGTCGAATTGTGGCGCCCATCCTCGAAGATTTGGCCAAAGAGTATAACGGCCAGATTTATATTTACAAAGTAGATGTTGATGCTCAACAAGAAATAGCAAGTGCTTATAACATTCAAAGTATTCCAACTATATTCTTTTGTCCAATGAATGGTATTCCGCAAATAGTGCAAGGCGCTATAACAAAAGAATCTTTCAAGAAAACAATAGCAGAGGTTTTATTGAAAAAACAAATGAAGAAAAACTGACACGAGTAACTATTTCGTTTCTCAGGAGTTCTTAATTAGAAAGGTCTTTAAATTGTTTGGTAAAAGCATTTAAAGACCTTTTTATTTTAGATGCTATCATGTTGTCTACTCTTTATACCATTATTGCTTTTCGTGTTTCTATTTGCACATTGCATATCCCATATAAAACGAGCCGGATTCAAAACCCCTGTGAGCGCTATTCTGTAATTTTATTGTTTCTGAGGCATACCCTTGCATTAAACGATTTTAAGCGTTATCTCGATGTTTTTCATAGAAGCTTTCAGCACGGGATCACATTGATTCTTGTTTTTATTCTCTAAAATTCAAACGTTTGCAGTCTTTCTTTTTATAGGCAGCAGATACAACTTTTTTATTGAGTATTATTTTTGTAAATTTGTACCCAATAATTTAGACCAGAGGAATAAATGAAAGTCAGATTTAAAATACATTATAAAACCCAATGGGGCCAATCATTGTACGTGCTATTGCATACAGCCGGTAATTCAATTGAAAAATACGGGATGCACTACAACGAAAAATCGGAATGGAGGTTGGAAATACAACTTGAATCCGTGGGAGCCATATCGTATCAGTATGTCTTGCAGAATTCTGATAAATCATTGGTTTATGAGTATGGTGATGTTCGTACAATTAAATTCCCAACTACAAATGAGATTCTGAATATCACAGATAACTGGCGTGCTTCCTATGGTGATAGCCCTTTTGTATCGACAGCATTTTCAGATTGTTTTTTCAAGAGAAAACCGGTGGAAACTGATTCATCGGGGTTAGCAAAAGGTTTGATCCTTCGGGTTAATTGTCCGCAAATGGAACCGGACAGACATTTTGCAATTATAGGAAATCAGGATTGTTTAGGAAACTGGGATGTAAAAAATAAGATCAGACTTGATGAATCTCAATTTCCGGTTTGGAGCATTGCACTTGATGTTGCCTGTATTCAATTTCCCCTTGAATATAAATATCTTATTGTAGATACCAAAACAGATGAAGTGCTTGCCTGGGGAGGGGGACCCAACAGGTCTGTTGAAAAAGCGGACAAACAGGCTTTGACTATCGTGACGGATGAACATTTTATCCGGACCATATCTTCCTGGAAAGCGACCGGTGTGGCAATCCCGGTATTTTCATTGCGAAGCGACGATGGTTTTGGAATAGGGGAGTTTGTTGATTTAAAGAAAATGGTGGACTGGGCAAAAATAACAGGCCAGCGAATCATTCAGACTTTACCCATTAATGATACGATTTTATACCATACCAATTACGATTCATATCCCTATAATGCCGTCTCAGTTTATGCACTGCATCCCATTTACCTGCATTTGGAAAGCATGGGGAAGCTTAAGACCAAGAAACTAAAAGACATGTTTCTGTCTAAAAAAGCAGAGTTGAACGAGAAAAATTTTTCGGATTATCAAAATGTATTGAATACGAAATGGAATTTTTTTAAAATTATATACTCTCAAGAAAGTGCAGCTGTTTTTGTATCAGAGGACTATAAATCATTTTTTGAGACCAATAAGGAATGGTTGGTGCCTTATGCTGCTTTTTCTTATCTTCGCGACCTGAATGGTACTCCTGAATTCGGTAAATGGGGAAAATTTAATTCGTATAACAAGCAGGAAATAGAAGCTTTTTCAGCTTCCGATACAGCTTATTATCCTGAAATAGCCTTTTATTATTTTCTGCAATATCACTTGCATAAACAACTTATTCAAGTTCATAATTATGCACGGGAAAATGGTATTGCTATCAAGGGTGATATTCCGATCGGAGTAAGTCCCCGTAGTGTTGATGCGTGGGTCGAACCAGAATTATTTAATACCAATGTACAAGCAGGTGCACCACCTGATGATTTCTCAGCAACAGGACAGAACTGGGGCTTCCCAACCTATAATTGGGAGAAAATGGAACAGGATGGTTATCAGTGGTGGCGAATGCGGTTTCAAAAATTAGCCGAATACTTTGATGCTTATCGAATTGATCATATCCTGGGATTTTTCCGTATATGGGAAATTCCAGTAGATTCAGTGTGGGGATTAACAGGTAGTTTTCATCCAGCTTTACCATTTACACGAAAAGAAGTGGAATCGAAAGGATTATGTTGGGATGAAAACAGGTTCTTGAAACCGTACATGAAAGAACATGTAATTTATGCTACTTTTGGTAAATATTCAGAAGAAGTGATTCGTGAATACCTGTTAACCGATGGTTGGCAAAATTATAAATTTAAGCCAGAATACGATACTCAAAAGAAGATTGAAGCCCATTTTGCAACTCTGGGATATAATTTTGGCACAAAAGAAGTGTTGATTCGAGATGGATTATACGCTTTGCATTGTGAAGTTCTCTTTATTAAAGACTCACGTCAACCGGATAAATTCCATCCGCGTATTTCAATGCATAGTTCGGCTACTTTCCGCGATTTACCGGATAATACCCGAAGACTACTCGATAAAATTTATGTCGATTATTTTTATCATCGTCATACGGAGTTTTGGAAACAACAGGCTCTGAAAAAATTACCTGCACTTATTTCTGCAACCAACATGCTGGTATGTGGTGAAGACCTTGGTATGGTACCAGATTCGGTTCCTGATGTAATGAATGCGTTGGAAATTCTAAGTCTTGAGATTCAGCGAATGCCAAAGAAACCAAATACTGAATTTGCAATGCCAGCTGATGCCCCTTACCGCTCCGTATGTACGACTTCAACGCATGATATGAATCCGATTCGTGCATGGTGGGAAGAAGATCCGGCGTTAACTCAACGTTTTTATAACCGGGCGTTAAGAATGCAGGGACCTGCCCCTGCAACTTGTGAGACATGGATTGTAGAGCCAATTATCGAACAACATTTACTCTCGAATGCTATGTGGATTATTTTACCTTGGCAGGATTGGATGGGGTTAGATGCAACTTTACGAAATGAACATCCTTTAGCCGAAAGAATAAATGTACCAAGCAATCCTCGTAATTTCTGGTGTTATCGCATGCACATGACATTAGAGAAGCTCTTAAATGAAACTGATTTTAATAAGAAAATAAAAGAAATGATTACTCAATCGGGTAGGTAGCCGGGATTGGATAATTGTTTTACCCTGTTGATTTAAATAAATAAGATACAAAAATATAATACTGAGAACAACAAACTAAGAAAAAATGAGTGATCAAAGGTATAATTTAAGAGGTGTATCGGCCTCAAAAGAAGACGTGCATAATGCAATTCGCAATATAGATAAAGGATTGTATCCAAGGGCATTTTGCAAAATAATCCCGGACTTTTTGGGTAATGATCCTGATTACTGCAATATTATGCATGCTGATGGGGCTGGAACTAAATCATCATTGGCTTATGTGTACTGGCGTGAAACCGGCGATGTATCAGTATGGAAAGGAATTGCGCAAGATGCGCTTATTATGAATATCGATGATTTGTTATGTGTAGGTGCAACAGACAATATCTTATTGTCGTCTACTATTGGCAGAAATAAAAATCGTATTCCGGGAGAAGTGATTTCTGCCATTATAAACGGAACAAATGAGCTGGTTGAAGAATTGAGAGGGATGGGTGTGAATATCTATCCTACCGGTGGAGAAACAGCTGATGTAGGTGATTTGGTACGGACTATTATCGTGGATAGCACGGTGACTTGCAGAATGAAACGTGAGAATGTAATTGATAATGCAAATATCAAAGCAGGCGATGTTATTGTAGGACTTTCGTCATCGGGACAGGCTACTTACGAAAAGGAATACAATGGCGGTATGGGCAGCAACGGGTTAACTTCTGCCCGTCATGATGTTTTTGCTAATTATCTAGCGGTAAAATACCCTGAAAGCTATAATGCGGATATTCCTCAAGATTTGGCCTATTCGGGTTCATTAAAGCTAACTGATCAAATTGAAAGTTTAGGAATTAATGCCGGAAAATTAGTGCTATCACCAACGCGTACCTATGCACCTGTAGTCAAGAAACTGTTGGAGGAACTTCGACCGAACATTCATGGCATGGTGCACTGTTCGGGTGGTGCTCAAACAAAAATACTACACTTTATAGATCAATTGAAAGTTGTGAAAAATAATTTGTTTCCTGTTCCTCCATTGTTTCAACTGATTCAAAAAGAATCGGGAACCGATTGGAAGGAAATGTATAAAGTGTTCAATATGGGACATCGGTTGGAAGTATATTTGCCCGCAGAATATGCTCAGCAAGTGATTGATATTTCCAGATCATTCCATATCGATGCGCAGATTGTAGGATATTGTGAAGCTTCCGATAAAAATGAATTATTGATTGAAAGCGAATTTGGTAAGTTTGAATACTAGAATTCAGAGGTAAGGAATAAGAAGTGAGAAGCAAGTGCGGTACAAATCATTAGTTTGTGCCGCACTTGCTTTTTGCCTTTTTAAAGTAGTGATCCTATATTGGTGGTGAAGAGTTTCACTGCAATTGCTAACAGAATAATTCCAAAAAACTTTCGTAGAATATAAATACCTCCTTCTCCAATAATCTTTTCAATTTTGGACGTGGATCTTAGTACAAAGTAAACGAAAATCATATTTAGTATCAAAGCTACTATAATGTTCTCTGTAGCATATTCTGCACGAATGGTCAGCAAGGTAGTAAATGATCCGGGTCCGGCAATTAATGGAAAAGCAATTGGAACAATCGAAGATCCTCCTTCAGGCCCCTGATTATGGAATATCTCCACATCCAGTATCATTTCCAGTGAAAAAATAAAAATGATAAATGCGCCGGCCACTGCGAATGAGTGGATGTCAACATTAAAGAACCGTAGTACTACCTCGCCGGAAAACAAGAAAGCAACCAGTATTAAAAAAGCTACTACACTTGCTCTGAATGAATAAACAGATTGCCCTTTACGTTTAATATTGAGTATAATAGGTATGGAACCTAAAATGTCAATAATAGCGAAGAGAACCATAAAAGCACTCGTAATTTGAATAAAGCTGAAATTCATTATAGTATCGTCAATTATAGATTAAATCATTTTTAATTTTAATCATTACCACCAATCATTGTTTACGTTTTTGTCCGATAAAGCGGCATCCTTTTATTTAAATTGTTTCAATGTTTCACGGTTTACAATTTTTCTCTCATTATCGAATATCCATCCCCATTTATTAAAATACGCTATCATGTTAGTTATCTGAATAAATAACATTTTAATGCTCACATATGAACTCTGAGCATGATTATGAATAATGGACACATCTGGATAAAAAACAGTCCGATATTGCCTGTGTATCCGTCTTGTTAAATCAATATCTTCAGGATACATAAAAAAGCGTTCATCAAACAACCCCGTTTGTCTAAGTGTATCCGTACGTAAAAACATAAAACAACCGGAGAGATAAGGAACCTCTATCATTCGATTATAACCGGACGAACGAAGCTCAAACTGCTCCATTCGCTTTTCATTCCAGCTTTTTGGTAAGAAACGTCTAAATATCAAATCAAAAGGAGTTGGAATCAGTTTGCAAAGATACTGATTTTCTTCGTTAGGATAGAGAATTTTGGGCATTAATAATCCAATATCTGAATTTATATTCATAAATTCTTCAATTTCTGATAGTATCTCCGGCTTAAAAGCAATGTCCGGATTTAGAACTAAATGGTAGGGGATACTTTGTTCAATAGTTTGGCGTATGGCTATGTTGTGAGCTGTTCCGTAGCCTGAATTTTTACCCGTGAAATGATAATGCGCATTAAGCATGTTGAAATCAGTATTTTCAATTGGAGAGTTATCAATTAAAAATACCTGCGAAATGACTTCGGACTTTCGCAAAATAGCAACTAAAGGAGCTATTTCGGATGGCTTATGCTTGTAAAGTACTATGGAAGCATTTAACATGAAATGAAGTGTTGTAGAACATTTTTTTTGTTATCTGATAAAACGAATTATTGAAAAATTTATTGTTTAAATTGTGAACAACTATTTTAATTTGTTTATCATTGCATGTTCTCATGATTCTGGTGCTTCTATAGTGGAATCCGTCTAAAAATGAGGGTTTCATTGTGTTCGGTTGGACAAGCTATGCCGAATGTTGCTCAGGGTTAATCCGGCCTGTTTAACTATATTCCTGCCCTAACTTTTTTTAGTAACTGTATCTTTTTTTTAGACGGGTTTCTTTCCGCTCAGGAACAATCATAACTATTCGTATTTTTCCATTTTATCCTCAATGCTTACGTCGTTAAGTGAGCTTTGGATCTTGATATAGGTCATAAGGCTTTCAGCACCAGCTTTATAACATGCTTCCTGAGCTTGTTTTACCACTTCCATAATGTCTTCATACGATCCTTCCATAACGGTCTCGAATGGGGTGACTTTATATCTTATTCCTGAAGCTGCAATTGCTTCTATAGCTTTATCTACTAATGCGTACGGGTGGATTGTTTTTGAACTTGGAAGAATCTGTAAGGCGATATTAACTGCTTTTGTCATTTTGTTGTCTGAATTAATGATACTGTCTTTATATTCAAGTGAGAAGTATTTTGATTAAAATGAAAAACCCGAAATCTCTTTCGGGTTTTTGTGATATGAAGCAAGTTGACAATTATTCTGCAACTGCTTCTGTAGCTGGTGCTTCGGCTGAAGCTTCTGCAGCAGCTGCTTCAGCTGTTGCTGCAATTGCGTCTGCCTTTTTCTTAGCAAGTTCAGCTGCTTTTGCTTTGTTTACTTCAGATTCTGCTTTTAAGCGGGCAGTTAAGTCAGCTTGTTTTTCTGCAGCTAATTGTTCTTTTGTTTTAACTACACTTGATTCTTTGTTTGCTTTCCATGCTGCGAAGCGGGTTTCTGCTTCTGTAACATCGAATGCTCCTTTTTTTGCTCCTTCCAACAAGTGTTTCTTCAACAATACGCCTTCATTTGAAAGAATGTTGCGGGTGGTGTCGGTTGGTTGCGCTCCGGTTTGTAACCAATATAATGCTCGGTCGAATTTCAGGTCGATGGTTGCAGGATTGGTGTTTGGGTTGTAAGAACCGATACGTTCGATAAATTTGCCATCACGTGGCGCTTTGCTGTCTGAGATCACGATATGATAATATGCATATCCTTTACGACCGTGACGTTGCAATCTGATTTTTACGGGCATTTTTTTGTTTATTAAATGATTATACCTAATGCTTTTTCTCGAAAAGCGGTTGCAAAGGTAGCAAATATATTTGAATATGGAAAAGAAACTGTTTAAATTATTGATTATTTGCAGAGTACCCAGGCTGTCTTATACTTGCTGTCCGATTTTCGGAGATTTTCCATGAACTGAATGGCTTTATCCCGATCGGAGAATGATTGGATAGCAACCCGGTAAATTTTAGTAGGATGTAATACATGTGCCTTAGGAAAATTGATTGCGATTAATTCTTCGCAAAATTTATCTGCCGAGTGCTGAGTTGAGAGACTGGCAACAACAACATGAAAACTATCTTGCTTGTCCGGGATTACAGAACCCAATGTTTTCTTAACCTTAGCAGTAGTCGTTGAAGTTACAGGATTTTGTACTGAATTATTATAAAAGGCGGAAGTGGCTAAATTCGCAGTTGCCGATTGGCGCATATCATTAATCTGGGGTGAAACAAAGAATAATCCGACGATTAGCATTGCTACCGACGCGTATTTGAATACCCGGGTTGAAGGAAGCGTAAAAGTCAACTTCGGCTTATCACTCTTCATTTGTTTATTCCTTTGTGATATATACAAATTCGTCAGTTCGAAATTCTGAGGTAGAAAGTCTGCCTGTGTTGCCGGTATAAATAACAGGTTTCCAAGCTCATTGCGATATAATATACCTAGGTTTCCGAAATTTACATTCTTGCTTGAATTAAGCTTTGAAATGATATTCTCTACTTCCTTTTCAATGTATTCCATTGCCAGCCGATAGCTGATTTGTTCCGACCGGGCTATTTCGATAGCCAGTAATCCGTCGGCATGATGCATTAACGGGTTGAACCCAATTGTAGCTGTTGGTGGGGTAATATGATCAGAGAATAGCTCTGCTGATTGCAATTGTACTACAAACCCACCCAAATTTGGCACCACTACGTAATCGTGTTGTGCTAAAACTTTTTCGATATATTGACAGAATTTTTCCACTTCGCAAAAGTAGATGAAAGGAATCAGATAAGATTATTTCTCTGTGAAAAGTTATCAACAAGTTGTTAAACTCGGTAAATCATTGTATCTTTGTAACGTCTCAAACATAAACATATTGATAAAATGAGAAAAACGATCTTAATAACTGGTGGTGCCGGCTTTATCGGTTCACATGTAGTGCGGCTATTTGTTACAAAATATCCAGATTATCAAATAATTAATTTAGACGCATTAACTTATGCCGGTAACCTCGAGAATCTGAAAGATGTTGCCGATGCTCCGAATTATACTTTTGTAAAAGGTGATATTACGGACGAAAAGTTTATCCCCGAATTGTTCACAACTTATAAATTTGACGGTGTTGTTCATTTGGCTGCCGAATCACATGTCGATCGTTCTATCACCGATCCGTTTGCTTTTATACGTACGAATGTTTTTGGAACTGCAAATTTATTGAATGCTGCGAAGGAATCCTGGAAAGGATCTATGGAAGGAAAACGGTTTTACCATATTTCAACGGATGAGGTTTATGGCTCATTAGGGAAAGAAGGTTTTTTTACGGAAGAAACGGCTTATGATCCCCGCAGTCCGTATTCGGCTGCAAAAGCCAGTTCCGATCATTTTGTCCGCGCTTTTTATCATACTTACGGTTTACCTGTAGTGGTTTCAAATTGCTCGAACAATTATGGCGCAAATCATTTCCCTGAAAAACTAATTCCTCTGTCAATCAATAATATTAAAAACAATCGCCCTATTCCTATTTATGGTAAGGGTGAAAATATCCGGGATTGGTTATGGGTGAACGATCATGCCAGAGCTATTGATACTATTTTCCATACAGGAGTTATTGGTGAAACTTATAATATCGGTGGTAATAACGAATGGACTAATATTGATTTGATTCGTGAGTTATGCAAAATAATGGACAAAAAGTTAGGCCGTGCAAATGGTGAATCGGCTAAACTGATAACTTTTGTAAAGGACCGTGCCGGTCATGATTTGCGTTATGCTATTGACTCTTCGAAGTTACAACGTGAACTGGGCTGGAAACCATCATTACAATTCGAAGAAGGACTTGAAAAGACGGTTGACTGGTATTTGGCTAATCAGGAATGGATGGATAATATCATTAACGGAGATTATCAGAAGTATTACGAAAAACAATATACCGAAAGATAGATTAATCTGCAATTTAAAGATACAGTATAAAAAAGGGCTTTTCAGATATTCTGAAAAGCCCTTTTTTATACTGTATCTACCGGAAATTGATAGTCGTTCTGCGATGGTTGGCCGGCGTTTTTTATTTTGGAGCTGTATGATACAAATAAATTCCTACCAGTAAGAATACGATGTTGGGAAGCCAAACAGCACTGAATGCTGACATAAGACCACTTACGGCAAAGGATGTTGACATGGTTGAAAACAAGATATACAATGAGCTTAACGCGAGTCCGATCCCTAAATGAAGTCCGATGCCTCCACGTACTTTACGTGACGAAAGGGAAACGCCTATCAACGTCATAATAAATGCGGCCAGTGGCATAGAGAACCGTTTATAATACTCATCTTCAAAGCCCTGAATATTCCCTACTCCCCGCTGTCTTTGTGCTTTCAGGTATCTTCCCAACTGAGCATTACTCATTTGAGGAGCCTCTGCCGAAGTAATAAAGAATTCCTCCGGATTGACTCGGATTGTCGTATCCTTGCTCGATCCTTTTGTGATCTTTTCTCGCATTCCGTTGAAGTTTCGCTGTAAATAGGTTGTTAATTTCCAACGGTATACGGAGTCCCAAGTGATTGTTTCGGCAGTTAATCTTGACGTAAGTTTCTTTCCTTCAAATTTTTCGAGGGAAAAATGATAACCGGTATTATTAGATACTTCATAGCGTTCAATATACATGATGACACCTTTCCCAACTTCCATTTGTACATTGTGTACATTATCCTGCTTGATCGGCTTGACGTATTTGTCTTCAAAACTAATCATTTTCTTGTTGCCATACGGTATGATATACCCGCCTACGGTGAATGATATGGCAGCAATGACTGCCGCTGAAAGGAAATACGGAAGCATTAATCTCCTGAAACTAACTCCACTGGCCAATATCGCGATAATCTCCGTATTGCTGGCCATTTTTGAAGTAAAGAAAATTACGGCAATGAATGTGAACAGCGGACTGAACATATTCATGTAAAAGGGGATAAAGTTCAGGTAATAGTCGAAAATGATTGCTTTTAATGGTGCATTATGTTCAACAAAATTATCTAATTTCTCTGTCAAATCAAATACTACGGAAATACTTAAGATAAGTACAATGGAGAAGAAATAAGTCCCCAAAAACTTCTTAATGATATACGTATCAATTCGTTTTAAGCCAAATTTGTGATAATCGATCTTCATTTTTTATAATTATAATCGTTTTCCAACTTGTTCAATCATTCCTTTTTTCCAATGCGAGAAATCGCCTGCTTGAATATGTTTCCTTGCTTCGCCGACCAGCCACAGGTAAAATGCCAGGTTATGAATAGATGCTATTTCTAATGCCAACAACTCTTTACTGATAAATAGGTGACGCAAATAAGCCTTTGAATAAGCATGATCGACATACGAGGTTCCAAACTCATCGAGTGGTGAAAAATCATTTTTCCATCTTTCGTTACGCATGTTCATGATGCCCTGTGATGTGAACAGCATCCCGTTACGTCCGTTTCGGGTAGGCATGACGCAATCGAACATATCAACGCCCCGTTCGATACCTTCCAGGATATTTTGAGGTGTTCCAACGCCCATCAAATACCGGGGCTTGTCGGTAGGCAGTATTTCCGTGACAATTTCCAGCATTTCATACATGATCTCTGTCGGTTCGCCTACTGCCAATCCGCCGATTGCATTTCCTTCCCTGTTCTGTGAAGCAATAAATTCAGCCGATTGCCTTCGCAAATCAGGATACACGCAGCCTTGAACGATCGGGAAATAGGTTTGTGAATAACCGTATTTTGGTTCGGTCCGGTCGAAATGGGTGAGTCCTCTCTCCAGCCAGCGATGGGTAAGCTCCATTGATTTTTTTGCATACTGATAGTCGGCAGTCCCCGGTGTACATTCGTCGAAAGCCATAATAATGTCGGCTCCGATCGATCGTTGTATTTCAACCACATTCTCGGGTGTAAACAGGTGTTTACTGCCATCAATATGCGAACGGAAAGTAGCTCCTTCTTCTTTTAATTTTCTGTTAGCCGATAACGAAAATACCTGGTATCCTCCGCTGTCGGTTAATACCGGCTTGTCCCACCCATTAAATTTATGCAACCCCCCGGCACGTTCCAACGTGTCAATTCCCGGCCTCAGGTATAGATGATACGTGTTGCCGAGAATGATCTGAGCTTTAATATCCTCCTTTAGTTCATTGAAATTAACTGCTTTCACAGATCCAACTGTTCCAACAGGCATAAAAATAGGAGTTTCGATAGTACCGTGATCGGTGGTTATCAATCCGGCGCGGGCATTTGAACTTGGATCGGAATGTTGTATTTCAAATGTCATTGTTGGAGGGTTAATGAGGCTTTTAAGAAAGAGATTTATAAAATGGTTGTTTAGTCTTTGATGTTGAAAATGAAATTTTCAAGTATCTTTTGTCCTGCTTCTCCCGATTTCTCCGGATGAAACTGAACAGCATAAAAGTTGTTTTTATGAACTGCCGAACTGTATTCGGATATATAATTCGTTATGGCAATCGCATTTTCACATTTCTCGACATAATAACTATGTACGAAATACATATATGCGCTCTCGTCTACGTTCAGGAAAAGATCGGATTTTAAATGGGTAATATTATTCCATCCGATTTGTGGAATTTTATATCCGTCTTGCGGAAAAAGCTTTACCTGTTGGTCGAATATGCCTAAGCAGTCTGTGTTGTTTTCCTCCGAAAATGCACACATGAGTTGCATCCCCAAGCAAATGCCCAATACCGGCTGTGTCAGTGAGCAAATAAGAGTGTCAAGTCCTTTTTCTCTCAGGTATTTCATGGCCGAAGAAGCTTCACCCACTCCCGGGAATATCACCCGGTCAGCCGAACGGATTTCTTCATAATCATCGGTAACGATAGCATTCACGCCTATTCGCTCCAGTGCAAAAAGCACAGAACGGATATTACCAGCGTTGTATTTGATTATGACGACTTTCATTTTTTTATGGATACTTGATAAATAAAAAGCAGGAGATTAACGACTTTCTGCTCTTTAAATAAGTTTATTCGTTTTTGTATCAGGGAAGATAACCACCGGTTTAAATGTCTTGGCTTCTTCAAATTCCATCATGGCAAACGCCATAATGATAACAATATCACCCGGTTGAGCCTTCCGGGCTGCTGCACCGTTTAAACAAACAACTCCCGAACCACGCTCACCTGTAATAACATAAGTCTCAAACCGTTCGCCATTATTGTTGTTTACAATACTCACCTTTTCATTCGCAATCACATTAGCGGCATCCATTAAATCTTCATCAATAGTGATACTCCCTATATAATTTAAATTGGCTTCTGTAACGGTAACCCTATGGATTTTTGATTTTACAATGTGTACTAACATATTCCTCTTTTTTTCAATTGAAAATTGTTAAATTTCAATTGCTTCATACCTAATATTATCTATCAATCTCACTTCTCCACAATAAACGGCAACGCAACCTACTGCAGGTTCCGGCCAGGAATAAACGGGTTGTAACGTCGTTGGGTTAACAATCTCGTAATACTCTACTTCGAGTCCCGGAACTAAATTTATTAAATCAACCACCCATTGAGTCAGGTCTGTTGGTGACAATTGGGCTGCAAAGTTACGACTTTCGGAGAGAACTTTAGATATTTCAACCGCTTTTTTACGTTGTTCGTCATTTAAACGTTCGTTCCGGCTGCTTAATGCCAGTCCGCTCGGCTCCCGAACTATCGGACAATCAACGATTTTAACCTTAAAATTCAATATCTTTACCATCCGGTGGATGATTGCCAGTTGCTGGAAATCTTTTTCCCCAAAATAAGCTTTATCCGGTTGAATCAATTGAAATAACTTACTGACTATCTGTACGACACCATTAAAGTGTCCCGGACGAAATCGTCCTTCCATAACGGTGTCCAATCCGTCAAAATCAAATTCAAATGGATTGTTCAGTTCCGTTGCTTCATAAATTTCCTGAGGTTCCGGTGCAAAAATGATACTGCAACCGATACTTTCAAGAAAAACAGCATCCCTGTTTAAATCACGGGGATATTTTTCTAAGTCGGTAGAATTGTTAAATTGTGTAGGATTAACAAATACACTTACCACACAAATGTCATTTTCTGCGACAGCCCGTTCGACCAACGATTTGTGTCCATCGTGCAATGCTCCCATGGTCGGCACAAAACCAATGGTTTTACCGGACGCTCTAAGAGATTCAATTTCAGCCTGAAGGGCTTTTTTTGCTTTAATTATTTTCATCGTTTTTTTTTGCTATGAATCTTGAAAAATCAGTTTCAACGTAATCCATAAAAATCGCGTGCAAAAGTAGTAAAACTTATTTGTATAATCATTCATTTATAGTACATAAGTAGCGTCAATAATAGATTGTTGTGTTTTTTCAGAAATCTAAGTGATTTATTGAATGGAATTTGTTGTCTTTCGAGTGACAGTGAGCTGTTTCTTCGTGTCCGGATCCTGCTGACTCATCATTCCGATTGATGATTCAGTGGTTTTGCAAACGGAAACAAAACATCTATATGTGTTATTCCCGGTAAGCCATTTTGCGCCCGATTCGTTGCATCGCGCCCGGTTTTTAAGCCAACTAAAGCACTTTTAAAACGTCCGTTTATTTCTGATTATAACAGATTAATTGTCCTGTTCGTTCATTCTCTTTTCTGACTGTATTTTAGCCGCTTTTGCTTCTTCGTTGCTTCTTCGTAAACCTATAATTTACTCTTCTTTGTTATTTATATATCTCTTATTTATCCCTACCTATTTATGATATGGGATATACTTGGGATATAGTAGGGATATATATGGGATATATATGTGACATCTAAAAATAAGCGTAAACTGAAAGATGGAGATAAGCGATCGAAGGGCCACCGAAAAAGGAGGAGCTTCCTATGGATTGTTCTCTGCAAACCGGACGCAGGGATCTTTGAATTAAACGGGGCATAAGGTGTCGGAATTGCGGATGGAATGATCCTGCTTGTGTCTTATTAAGTTACTTAATATAAGATTAATATATATAATATGAAGATGTAAATTATGATAAATAATTAGCGAATGTGGTTGGTCGAACGGGTAATCGCGATCCGATGTCAAGATGTTTTGCGGCTTTTGTATTTAACGGGTTTCGTATAATAAACTCATATTATTTATGTTATATATGTCGGAAACGAACGGGGTACTTCGTTTTAATTTTGTTCAGCGGAGCTCTTGTTGTGATTATTTTTCGGATAAAACAGGACTTTAAAGCACTAAATAATTCTTGGTTAAACTTTTATAAATAGAAAGCGACTTAAAATGGTGAGTAGTTAAAGTGTAAATACTTAAATATTTGATTGTGTGATGTATAGATATTTTTTTATTGTTTTGTTTTTTTGCATAAGTTCTTTTTCTTACGTGAGCGCTTAACATTTGAGGCCTGACATCTTGTTTATATCCAGTTTTTTTTATATATCTTTGCAAACCGAATAATTATCCCATACGGTTCGGGGTCAGAAAGAATGAAAAAAGTTAATAAAGTTTTGTATATTTCACAAGAGATATTTCCTTATTTACCAGAATCGGAATTGTCTAATATGGGAAGGTATTTACCTCAGGCTGTGCAAGATCGCGGACGTGAGACACGCACTTTTATGCCTAAGTTTGGAGCTGTCAATGAACGTCGAAATCAGCTTCATGAAGTAATTAGGTTATCGGGGATGAATTTAATTATAGATGACACCGATCATCCGTTGATCATCAAAGTGGCATCGATACAATCAGCGAGAATGCAGGTCTATTTTATAGACAACGATGATTATTTTCACAGAAAGAATACCGTTGCCGACGAGAATGGTGAAGAATATGAAGACAATGATGAACGCACTATATTCTTTGTAAGAGGAGTTATGGAAACTGTGAAGAAGTTGCGTTGGACGCCCGATGTGATTCATTGTCAGGGTTGGATGACGGCATTAGCTCCGTTGTATATTAAAAAGGCGTTTAATGATGATCCGTTTTTTAAACATTCAAAGGTGGTTTATTCCATTTTCAATGATGAGTTTAAAAAGCCATTCCGAAGTTTATTTGCAGAACGGTTGTTGTTGGAAGGTATTGAGAAAAGACATGTCGTGCAAGTGAAGGATAAAGTGATCGATTTTTTGGCTCTTTCGAAACTGGCGATTGACTATTCGGATGCAGTTATTCAGTCAAGTCCTGAAGTGAACGAAGATGTTCTGAAATATATAGCCTCGAAAGGAGTAAAATTTTTACCATTTCAACAAGAGGAAGATTATGCGGATGCTTATGTCCAGTTTTATGATAGTCTTTAGTAAATTATTCTTTTTATAAGTGTTCTTTTATTCTCTATTTAGTCAATCTTTTTTTTCATTTTACATGAAATCTTACCCAATCATCCTGCTTTTTTTGCTGTCACTATTCGTTTTTTCGTGTTCGGATTTAGCTGACCTAGGTACTGGAATTCAACCATCTTCAGATCAGATAAAGATTGGAACCGGTTCGTTTAATTTAACCTCAAAGACTTTTTTTGTAGATTCTATTTTCTCCCGAGCAGATTCTTTTTTATTGGGAAATTATTATGATACGAAGTTTGGTTCTACAAATGCTGAAATTCTGGCGCAAGTGAATTGTCCGCTCGGATTTACTTTTCCCCCGAAATCACATGGAGATTCGGCTTCAATTGCATTAGTGTATACGACTTGGGCCGGTAATGCATATGCTCCCATGGATGTAAATATCTATGAAATGAATAAGGGTAAAACGTTTAGTTATACGGGTGTTTATCCATCGAATATAGATGCTTCGGCTTATGCTGATCAGACAACTGCTAATAAACTTGCAGAGCGCATCTTTTCGCCAAAAGATGCGATTACAACGCGTGCGGATTCGACTGCCATAGTGTTTCATTTGAATTCCGATTTTGTAACCCGCTTTTTTGATGACTCTAAATATACGAGCACAAGTAAATTCTTCGATTCTTTCAAGGGGATATACATTAAGGCCAATTACGGTTCAGCTTCGTTGTTAAATGTGAGTGCGGTCAACTTAAGGTATTATTATCATTATACCTATACGACAAAGAACATTCATGGACGTGATTCGGTAGTAACGGTAAATAATAATTTAAGTTTCCCGGCTAATACGGAAGTACGACAGGTAAATCGGTTTGTTCATTCGGATAGGAAAACGGTAGTTCACCCGGCAGACAGTGTGACTTACGTCGCTTCACCAGCCAACTTATATACGCGGATTTCCGTCCCGTTAAACAAAATACAACAACATATGGATTCGGTATTTGGCAGTACTAAGCTGAAGGAAACCATTAACAGTGCCATGATAAAAGTTGAAGCAACCAATATCGATGTGGATACCGTGAGAGCTCCTACAACAAAATATATGATGATTATAAAGGAATCTGAAGTGGAAAATTTCTTTAAAAATCACAAACTGCCTACTGATACATGTAAATATGCTGTGCTGGCTACACATACTTCCGCTCTTGTTGTTAATTCAACAACTGTATATGAAGATTATTATAAGTTTAATATAGCACTGATGATTGCAACTGAATTGCAAAATGCTAAACAAAATAAAGTAGCGCCGGCAGACAAATTGGATTTAGTCTTGGTCCCTGTGCGGGTTTCCTATAATTCAAGTGGTTCAGTAACCAGAGTCATTCAGGATTATTTAATGGACGCTGTAACGATTCGAAGCGGGAAGAATGCTTATTCGCCTTTGCATATGAATTTAGTGTTTAGTGGATTTTAAATAATCAATATCACACATAAAAAAAGCAACAGAAAATTATTCTGTTGCTTTTTTTATGTGTGATACTAATCCGATAATCGATCTATTTTTGTCGGATAAAAATTTGGATCGGTGTTCCGGTAAAATCATATTTAGACCGGATTTTGTTTTCCAGGAACCTGCGGTAAGGGTCTTTTACATATTGCGGCAAATTGGCAAAGAACAAAAACGTTGGAATTTGCGTGTTGGGCAATTGAGTAACATATTTGATCTTAATATATTTGCCTTTCAGTGCAGGAGGCGGATAGTTCTCAATAAGTGGTAGCATATATTCGTTCAATTGAGCTGTAGAGACCTTCCGTTTCTTATTTTCGAATACTTGCACTGCTGTTTCCAATACTTTCAGGATACGTTGCTTGGTGATAGTAGAGGTGAATATGATCGGAAAATCGACAAAAGGAGCCAGACGTTCACGAATAGTCATTTCATATTTTTTGATGTCGTTTGATTCTTTGTTTTCAATCAAATCCCATTTGTTGATACAAACTACAAATCCTTTTTTATTCTTCTGGATTAAAGAAAAGATATTCAGATCCTGACTTTCGATACCACGTGTGGCATCTATCATCAAAATACAAACATCACAATTCTCAATAGCGCGGATAGACCGTACTACCGAGTAGTATTCCAAATCCTCATTTACTTTGGCTTTTTTACGGATACCGGCAGTATCAACCAGGTAAAAGTCATTGCCGAATTTATTAAAGCGGGTGTAAATAGAGTCACGGGTTGTTCCCGGTATATCCGTTACAATAGTACGGTCTTCCCCGATAAAAGCATTGATGATCGACGACTTTCCTGCATTCGGACGACCAACTACGGCAAAGCGTGGCAGATCGGTCTCAATATCCTCTTTTATATCCGGATTAAAGTGGGAGAGGAGGTTGTCCAACAAATCTCCTGATCCAAGTCCGTTGATGGCAGAGATGACCTGCGGTTCACCTAGACCGAGCTTATAAAATTCGGCAGCCTGATATTGCCATTCGAAGGTGTCAGCCTTGTTTGAAACCAATATAACGGGTTTGGTATTCTTACGAAGGATTTGCGCTACCTCGAGATCGTAGTCGGTAATTCCATTTTGAATATCGACCATAAAGAGTATGACGTCTGCTTCTTCCATAGCCAGAACGACATGGCGTTTAATTTCATCCTCGAAAACGTCAGAAGAGTTTACTACCCAACCTCCGGTGTCAATTACAGAAAATTCACGGCCTTCCCACTCGCATTTGCCATATTGGCGATCACGGGTTGTTCCGGCTTCATCATTAACGATGGCTCTACGACTGTTCGTAAGCCGATTAAAGAGGGTTGATTTCCCGACATTCGGGCGCCCTACAATTGCTACAATATTTCCCATTGATTTTTTATATCTAATAAGTTAGATATTTACATTCCATTTATTAATTCAGTTCGGGTTTTCTCAAATCCGCACTGTGGGTGCAAATAATTTGGGTACAAAGGTACGGAAATTAATCAATATGTCAATATGCCCATAAGTCAATGTTATAATGTGACTTTTTACCGATGAAATAAGGGTTGAATACCTGAATAGGTGAACTGCTATTGAGGTTTTGTGTTAATTTGAAAATAATATTTTAAATATTTATACTGGTAAATGTAATTGATTTTTAATATGTTAATGTGAAATAGATGATATATCTCTTCAGCTTTGAAAGAAAATTTGTAATCAGCATTTGCAGAATATAAAAAAAGCAGTATCTTTGCAACGCTTTTAGAGAAAGGCATTACAATCCGAATATACAACATTCGGGCGTTTAGCTCAGCTGGTTCAGAGCATCTGCCTTACAAGCAGAGGGTCGGGGGTTCGAATCCCTCAACGCCCACCAAAGGTAAAGCCAATAGGCTTTATCCAAAAGACAAGCCCTACAAAACGAACGTTTTGTAGGGCTTTTTTCATCATCCTGCCTTGTGTTTAAGTTGTAACCGATGACACGACTTAATCCGTAAACAGGAAAGAATAACCCAGACCCACCTGCCTGTAAGAAAAATAACCGGGAAAGCATATCTAGCATTATTCCACCGGAAAAATCCGTGTATACGACTTTTGTCGAATTCCTAAGGTGCATAATCAAAAACAGCCTGTTATATTTCTGCGGTATAGACGCACGGCCGTGCGTCTATACCGCAGAAATTGCATTGCGTGAACCGAAATCAATATCAGTATTCGTTGCTGGGTTTAAATCGGCCCTAACCGCACGTATAAATACATTGCAGCAAGCCAATGGTAAACAGGTTTGGCAGGTCAGGTTTCATGACCCTGTCATTCGGGATTATGAAGAATACCGGCGTATCGGTACCTGTATCGATATGAAGATTGCAAACTGGAATGAAGGCCGGTACTGTAATTATTGACCGTTGGAGTGTGTAAATCTGCAACAGATAGTGCGGTATAATGCACTATCTGGTAAAATAAATCGAAATGCCGATTTAAATACACGAAATAGTGCAATATATGGCTCTTTATATTGCAATTAATAGAATTTATTGTATTTTTGCATCAAAAAGAGCTATATAATGCACTATACGGAATTGATAAAAACAATAAAAGAGCGTCGGGAAGCGTTGCAGGTAACTCAGGAAGCCTTAGCAGAACTATCGGGAGTTGGACTGCGAACCCTTAAGCAGTTTGAAAGTGGAAAAGGGAATCCAACATTGCAGACTTTACAACGGATAGCCGATGTATTGGGACTGGACGTTAGTCTGATAGTTAAAAAATAGATTTGGTGACAAATGAGAGAAGCAAAGATATTATTTAAGGAGCAGGAAGCAGGGGTCTTAACCCAACTGGATAACGGTTCATTTACATTCCGTTATCATGATGCCTGGATGGCAGACAGCTATAAACCGGGTATCAGCCTTACATTCCCTAAGATTAAACAAGCGTATTATTCGGAATTTCTATTTCCTTTCTTTTATAATATGTTACCCGAAGGATCTAATAAACAAGTGGTTTGTAAGTTGAACCAAATTGACGCAGACGATTATTTCGGGCTGTTGATGGCTACGGCCAAAAATGACAGTATTGGTGCCGTGAGAGTTGTAAAATCAGAAGAGTGATGAGTATACCTGAAATAAAATATTGTCCCGGAACGTTGGCCGAAGGGTTTCAAACGTATAGCAGAACCTGCCTGAAAAGAGTTTTTCAGGCTAAGGCTGTTCAACCTGTATTACCGTACGATTCACCGGCATTTAATCCTGAAACAGATGAACTATTTGAACAAAACCGACAACATATGTCTATTTCAGGGGTACAGGAAAAATTTTCCGTATTACTTGAAAAAAATAAGTTAAGACTCGTTCGGGAAGGTGAGCGGGGAACCTATATTCTGAAACCAATCCCCGGTGCCGGTAAAAACCCGGATCAAATGCCGGCGAATGAACATCTGACTATGCAACTGGCCCGTCAGGTCTATGGAATAGAAACAGCAGAAAACGCCTTGATATTTTTTAAAAACGGAGCTCCAGCCTATATTACACGGCGTTTTGATATGAGAGAAGACGGAACAAAACTGGCTCAGGATGATTTCGCATCTCTGGCCGGCAGAACACCACAAACTCATGGAGAACATTATAAGTATGCCGGGAACTATTTGGAGATGTTTCAACTTATGCAGACCTTCCTGCCTACTTACAAGACGGAAGCACCAAAACTGATGAAAAGACTGATTTTTAATTACCTCTTCTCAAATGGAGATGCTCACTTTAAGAACTTCTCCATACTTGAGACTCTGATGGGAGATTATCGGTTAAGTCCTGCCTATGACCTCTTAAACAGTCGTATCCATGTGAAAAATAACGACTTTGCACTGGATGACGGACTATTACCCAGAAACATGACACAGGGTAAAATCAGCCGGCAATTTGCCCTACTTGCAGCGAGTGCCGGAATCAGTAAAAAGATTTATACCGGTATGATGGAGCTAATGGTATCAAAATCAACAGAGGTACATAAGCTTGTAAATGCTTCTTTCCTGAATGAACCAACGAAAAGAAATTATTGGCAGTCTTATCAGGGCCGTTTAAAGCAATTGATAAAAGAGTAAAATCTGGACGGAGTTTGTTTAAAATGACAGATAACAGCAAGGTATGAATTTCTCAATGGTGGAAACGGATAAGCGAATGTATGCTGGTGAGGAAATGAGGAGAAGAGAAAAATTACGATTTAACTTTTCCAACGTTTTAAACTTTGGAAAAGTTAAGAACCTATTTGCCGGAAACGGGAAGAAATATATACCCGACGACCAACGCTTATCAGGATACCCAAGTTGCAACTGAATAGAATTGACAGACATATAATTACCAGGAGTTTGATCCGATAAAGAGTTTATTGGATAAATCAGAAATTAATTAAAAAAAATATCGGTTGTGTAAAAAATAGTTTCTATCTTTGGAGTAATTATTAATTAAGATATCTAGCTACATCAATAAGTATTCAAATCAAAATTGGATAACTACAATAGAATAAAAAAAATAGTCGGTTTTATACTATTTTTGTTTTTAGCATAAAGATATAATAAGAAGCGTTTTTAACTGCGATATATGTCCAATTAATTGGGTATATACAACTTTAGTTGGGTTAAAATATCAGTGTTATGCAACATAGAAAAAAAAGGAAAACTAAAAAATATAATAGTTATGACTTCTGAAATACAAATAATATTAGAAGACCAAAATCCTTATACGCAAGGAAATTGCTTTGAAAGACTTGTTCGAGAAATAATTGAATTGCATAGATATGATGTTAGTTCTAATGTGAATTATACAGGTATGGAGTTAGACCTAACTGCAAAACATAAAGATAAAGCTAACGAAACTTTATATGTTGAATGTAAAGCTAAAAATAAAGTTAGTTCTGCTGAAATTTTGACTTTTGAAGCGAAAGTAAGATTAAAAAAGGTTGATTTCGGTTATTTTATTCGAACAAAAGAATTAGACCATCAAACTAAGGGTTTGGTTGATAGCTTACAACAAGATGAGAGGTATAAACATTTGACATTTTTTGAACCCAAAAAAGTTATTAGTCTTTTACAAGAGTCAAATAAGATAAAAAAAATAACAGAGACACTAGAAGATATAACTAAAGAAATTTTAGTTATTACGTATTTTGGAGATTTTTATATATTTATTAAGAAAGATACTTTAGGTGCAATTCCAAGCTCTTTTTATTTATTTGATGCTAAATTAGGAAAATCATTAAATCGTGATGTTTATCTTGATAAATTAGAAGCCAGTATTCCTGAAATTAAAGGATTAGAATTAATAAACATAACAAATTCAGAACTTCCTCAAAAAAAGACTGATTCAATAGAAATAGAGACTATTTCTGAAGTTCAAGAAAGTGAAAATTGGTTTGACTATTTACCGGCTTCAACAAATCATATTGTAGGAAGAGATCAAATACGTACAGATGTTTTTAGTTTCTTCAGTAAAGTGTTAAATAATGAGACAAAAAGAAGAGTGTTTTATCTGACTGGCAAATCTGGTTGGGGGAAAAGCTCCTTAATAGCAGATATAAGAGGTCGGTGTAGAAATAAGTTTTATAAAAATAAGTTTTATACTTTAGCCATCGATTCAAGAAGTGCTTTATCTTTAAACTTTGTTGCTTTGGCATTTGAAAGATTAATTAAAAATGCCTTCAATAGTGGCTTTATAAAAAAGACTATTTTCAATAAAGATTTAGCTTTTACATCAACTTATGATTTGTTGAGTTCAGACTCAATTATTGAAATGCTCAGTTATTTAAAATTGCATAACAAGGTTTTAATACTCATTTTTGATCAGTTTGAAGATATATTTCGGAAAGAAGACCTGTTCAAAACGTTCTATAAGTTTTTGACAGATGTAACTGATCTGCAAGAAAATCTTATTATTGGGTTTTCATGGAAGACTGAGATATTAATTCCAAGTGAAAATGAAGCATACCATTTATGGCAACAAGCAAAAGAGCAAGCTCAACCATTTTCAATTTCGGAGTTTGGTTCAAAAGAAATAAATGGAGTAATATCGCAGTTGGAAGGAAGTATTGGAAAAATAGACATCGAATTAAAGCGAAGATTAGTCGAAAGTTCACAAAGTTTTCCTTGGCTAACAAAAAAACTTTGTATTCACGTTTACGATCAAATTAAATCTGGAAAAGAGAAAGATGATTTAATAGATGAAAATTTAAATATTGAACAACTTTTTAAAAGTGACATTGAGAAATTAAATCCCCAAGAAGCACAAGGGATTATATATATTGCTCAACGTGCTTCTGACGGTATATTTTTTGAAGCATCTGAAGTCGATGATAAGATTTCTGAAACTGTAATAAATTTACTTAGAGATAAAAGACTTATTATTCGTTCGGGCTTAAATTACAATATCTATTGGGATATTTTCAGAGATTATTTAGTTACAGGACAGGTCCCTAGAATTGGAGAAAGTTATATAATTCGTTCTAGCGCAAATTCATGTTTAGAAATACTATTAACTTTCCACAATTCGACTCAACAGTTTGTAAATGATATTCAGCTGAAACTAAACAAGAATATATCCAAAGAAGCTGTGGAAAATAGTTTAATAGATTTAAGAAGTATTGGTTTTATAAGGAAAATAGAAGGTCAAGAAAAGTATATGTTGAATAGTAGAGAAGTTAAAGCAACTTCTGAATACTTTAAAAAGCACATTTCGGAAAAGTTTCTGAATTATTCAATTTATCATCAATTAATTGAACTTAATCCCCCAATAAATAATGAGATTATTATATCCGTATTTAAAACAAACTTTAAAGGATATAATTTCAAAGATAGTACTTGGAGAATGTATGCTAACTACTTGCTTAATTGGTTTTCTTTTACTGACTTACCAATTACAGAAAAAATTCAATTACCTATTAAAGGTCGAGGTAACAAGACTAGTTTTTATAATGATATTGATTCGATTATTGAAAATGTCACATTAAGAAGTGCTCCAGAAAAATTGATTAAATCTCTACAACAAATTCAGTCTAATAAGGATATTTCTTTATTAGACTCTACAATCATTAGAGATTTTAGAATTCTAGGTTTAGTTTCATTTCATAATGGCATATTTTCATTGACAAATTTGGCAGATAACATCAAAGGAGATAATCTTGTAATTATTTTGATTAAACAAGCATATAAAATTTCAAAAATAAAGAGTTCAACAGATTATGTTGTAAGAAAACGAGGTTTGGTAAATGCAAAGAGTTTTCTAAAAGACAATCCAAGTGTTTTTAACAAGGATCTAAAGGAAAGTTCTAAATTAATATATGCAAGTTATCTGTTGAGTTGGGGAAGATTTATTGGTGAAAATGCCAAATCGTATGATATACTCCTTTAGATATACTCCTCTATAGGTAGTTGGAGATTGATTTTCAATTAGCAGGTTTTGCTCTCGCATTTACGTTCTAGTGTGTTTGGTGACCGTTAAGGTTGAGTCCTAAAATAAGGTTTGTAGCCTGGGTAAGACAGAAAATAAATCAATGTATTCAATGGAAGATCTTTCATTGAATGATAAAAAAAAGAGATTTAAAAGACGAACAGAAGTCTTTTGTATCTCTTTTTTGTGCTTTAGGAGGCCTCCGGTTAAGGAGGACTGTAATGTGAGAATTATATAACTTATTTCGAGAAAGATGTAACATGCAGGGAGATTCACCGCCGTATCTTTGACGGGTAAGCTGAGAAATCATGTCCGCCATGAATTGCAGGGACTTACTTCATTCATAAATACAACTATCCATGAAATCAAGCATTAAAATCTTCACCTTATTCCTTGTATTAACGACATCATGCGTGATATTACCCAGACAGACGGAGGCACAACAAACGAATGTCAGTTTTCAGGTATTTTACGATCAACTAAGCCCTTACGGACAGTGGATAAATGATTCAAATTACGGCTATGTATGGATTCCGGATGCGGGTTCCGACTTTGTGCCTTATTCAACCGATGGACATTGGGTGCTGACCGATTACGGATGGACCTGGGCTTCCGATTATAGTTGGGGCTGGGCAACCTTTCATTACGGACGATGGAGTTACACCGATTCGTTTGGCTGGTTTTGGGTACCCGATAATCAATGGGGTCCGGCATGGGTAAACTGGAGGCAGGCCGATGGTTATTACGGTTGGTCACCTATGGAGCCGGGAATAAGCGTCAGCATGAGTTTCGGCAGATCGTACGACAGCAATGACGATCATTGGTTGTTTGTAAGAGATCAGGATTTTGAACGAACGGATATTCATAATTATTATGCCAACCGATCCGATCATGATCGAATTGTAAGGAACTCAACGATAATCAACACAACTTATATTGACAGAAGCCGGCATACCACGTATGTATCGGGCCCCAGCCGAGAATCCGTACAACATGCAACGGGAAGAACGATTACTCCTCTCCGGATTAACGAAAACAACAAACCGGGACAGGAAATAAGTAACGGACAGATCAGGATTTACAGACCGCAGGTTGTGAAAAGCAATAATGGAGAACAAAAACCGGCTCCGGCACGTGTGGTTCCGGTGAGCGATGTGAAACGGTTACCGGCAAGAAATGCTACTCATCAAAACCAGATCGGGAATCCGACGACGCAACCACAGCATAATAATACTCAACCGAATCGACAACAAAATATAAATCAACAGGAGAACAGTCAGACTCCAAAAAGCAACCTGCCCAATCCGGTCAGCCCAAACAGAGCCGTCCAGCCGGTACCGGTAACCAATCCAACCGATAATAACAGACCTGTCAGGAAACCCGATGCAGTAACGCCGCAGAACAATAATCCGCAACAAACGGTACCCCAACGGAGTGTAACCCCACAGAACAATACTGTCTGGCCACAGCAACAACGGGATATAGTACCGCAGGATAAAAATACTCAGCCGGTAAAACAACCAGCCGTAACTGCACCAAACAAGAATACCGTTCAGCCCCAACCGCAACGGATTGTAACGCCTCAGAACAATAACTCCCAACCGGCACCACAACGAACGGTTACGCCACAAGATAATAACAAGCAGCCACAGAAAACAGTGCCCGCGAATGTTGAGAACAAAACACAGACCGTTCAACCGCAACCGGTAAACAAACCAACCACCAGACCGATGCGGCAACGGAAGCCTCTTAAACAGCAGGTCAAAACTGCTCAGGCAAAGATGCCCGATGTCGTGACAGATAAGAAATAAACGTCAGAAACCGATAAGTGCAACGCTAACGAACTAAAATCATGGAAATTCAAAACCTAAATCCAGCGAAAGGTAAACAAGGGAATAAAGTCACTTTAGGACAACGGTTCCAACGGTTGGTAACGAAGAATCCTTTTGTGGCTATATTATTGTTGGCACTGATTGTAATGTTCATTTGGTTTTCCGTAAAAATACGTTCCGAGCGCAGAACATTTATAAAAGACAAAAATGAACTTATAGCCCGAAACGCACATCAGGCAGACAGCATCCGTGTGAAAAATATAGCGTTTGCTGCAAAGGTATTTTCATGGTCGGTTCGCAGCGAGATGTTGAGAGGCAATACGGAAAATTTGAACCAGCTCTTTACAGTCTTTATCCAGGAATCCGGAGCTGATTTGGCCCAACTGATCAATACCGGAAATAATACAATCGTACTATCCTCCGACAAAAAATATGAGGGTACAAAATTTGAAAAACCGGCTAATGTCAATTTAAATTTACAAACAACCACGACTGTTCCGGCGAGAGTGACTGTATATACTCCGGTAATGGGATTTAATAAAGAAATAGGCATACTAAAGGTTGAATTTGTCCGGTAAATAAGTTGAAAGCTTATTTTATCTTCTGTACGTAATATAAGATTCTTTGTTTTTCAGTTACTTCTAGTCAAAAGCAAAATTAATATTAAACATATTCAAACATGAAAGAAATTAAGCAATTAGCCATTTATATGGATCATACGAATGCCTTATTAATGGAATTGGAAAATAAACTGATTATATCCAGGAGTATAACCTGTGTATCGGAAGATACAGACGATACAGACAATCAGGATAAACATTCTGTACCGGTACATAGTACGGAGGAACATCAACATGAATCGGCCTATTATAATGAAATCGGTGATATTATCGAAAATTACGGACAGGTTGTTTTGTTCGGTCCGACGGATGCAAAGAAAGAGTTGTATAACCTGTTGGAAGATCGTCATCGCTTCAACGATATAAAATTCGAGCTTATCAGTACGGATAAAATGAGTAACAAGCAAAAGCATGATTTTGTAACTGAATATTATAAATAAACCGAACGGAATAAAATTTATGGAAGATATCTGGGCCTATTCGCTGACCGTATTTATGGCTTTTTTTGCCATCATGAATCCTATAGCGAACATTCCTATATTTGTCAAGCTAACAGAAGGACAGAACGAAAAGAAGAAGCAGGAAATAGCAAAAACGGCATGTATAGTTGCCTTCCTGATTGTGCTGGCATTTATTTTAATAGGTCAGTATATTTTCCAGATATTCGGATTGACGATTCCGGCTTTTAAAGTCTTTGGTGGAATACTTATCTTTTTTATCGGATTTGATATGCTTCAATCCAAGAAAACGAGTGTCCACCTGGACGGGAATACGACTTTTGATGATGGCCTGGCCATTTCACCATTGGCCATTCCTATTTTAGCATGTCCGGGAACTATTGTTACTGCCATGAATTTTGTAGTGAAAGCAAGCATTCTAAATCTGGGAATAACGATATTTATTTTTGCTTTAATCGTCGTCATGACTTATTATGCCTTTATCTACAGTTTTTATATTGTCCGGTTTGTGGGTGATAAGAGGTTCGTTATCGTAGGAAAGATCATGGGATTGATTATCGGTGTGCTTGGGGCAAATATGTTGATACAGGGGATAAAACTGGCGTTTGGACTATAGGGAGGAGTGAGGAGCTAGGTAAGAAGTAAGAGGCAAGGAGTAAGTAGTAAAAAAGCAAGATTAATGGAAGAACATATTCAATCTTTTTGGAGTATAACTACAGCAGAATTGCTGGAAAGGCTTCGGGCAACAATCAACGGACTTACCACGAATGAAGCTGAAGACAGGCTTAAGTATTATGGTGCAAACCGGTTGAAACCTCAAAAACGATCGGATGCATTTACGCTTTTAATAGCCCAGTTTAAAAGTCCGATTATTCTTATTTTATTATCTGCAACCGGGTTATCTATCTTTCTGCATAACCTGGTTGATGCATCCATTATTCTTACCATTGTTGTTATAAGCGGATTACTTGGCTTTTGGCAGGAATATAGTGCTTCTAATGCTGTTGCGAAGCTACTGGCTATCGTTCAGATTAAAACGACTGTACTGCGTAACAAGAAACAACTGGAAATTCATATTGAAGAGGTTGTTCCAGGCGATATTGTTATCCTCAACGCAGGTGATATTGTTCCCGGTGATTGCCTGATACTGGAAGGGAAGGATGTGTTTGCGGATGAAGCCATGCTTACCGGCGAAACATTTCCGGTAGAAAAAGTTGTTGCGGTATTACCCGTAGACACGGGTCTGGCACAACGAACAAACACCGTGTGGATGGGTACGCATATCGTAAGCGGGAATGCAAAAGTACTGGTTGTTTGTACGGCCAAGGATACCGAGTTTGGTAAAGTGTCCGAAAGGCTTAAGCTGAAACCCCTTGAAACAGAATTTGAGAGTGGAATCAGGCGATTCGGTTATTTCCTGGGTGAAGTGACGCTTATACTGGTGGTGATCATATTTGCCATCAATGTTTATTTACACAGGCCTGTACTGGATGCATTACTCTTTTCGCTGGCATTAGCGGTTGGTTTGACTCCGCAATTATTACCTGCCATTATTAGTATTAACCTAGCCCGTGGAGCCAAGAAAATGGCGGAAAAGAAAGTGATTGTGAAGCGACTTGCTTCGATTGAGAACTTTGGCAGCATGAATATCATTTGCTCCGATAAGACCGGTACGCTCACCGAAGGAATCGTTCAGGTAGAGTCGGCTGTTGATGTAAATGGTGAAGCGAGTGACAACGTATTCCTGTACGCGTATCAGAATGCTTTTTACCAGACCGGTTTCACTAATCCAATCGATGAAGCTATTATAAAATACCACAAGTTAGATCTGAACGGTTATAAAAAGCACGATGAGATTCCGTATGATTTTCTTCGAAAACGACTGAGTATATCCGTTAAACAAGGAGATGAATATACGTTGGTAACCAAGGGCGCCCTTACAAATATCCTCGAAGTCTGTTCGATGGTAGAAACAAAGGAAGGAACTGTTGTCGCCATCAAGACGATGCAGAAACAAATAGAAAAGAACTTTGAAGAATTCAGTAATCAGGGCTTTCGTACATTAGGCATTGCCTATAAAAAACTACCCTCGGCATCCCTGATTTCAAAAGACGATGAAAAAGAAATGACATTTGCCGGATTTCTTACACTCTTTGATCCACCAAAATCGAACATTGCAGATACCATTACCAACCTGAAAAAATTGGGTATTTCACTCAAGATTATTACCGGGGATAACCATCTTGTGGCTGTCAGTCTGAGTAAAAAGATGGGGCTTGCAAACAGTAAGATGATTACGGGACCTCAACTTCACAGGATAAGTGATGCTGCATTGCTCAGGCAAGTAACATCCACAACTGTTTTTGCCGAAATAGAACCCAATCAGAAAGAACGAATTATCATAGCCATGAAAAAGGCAGGAAATGTAGTCGGTTATATGGGCGATGGCATAAATGATGCTTCGGCACTTCATGCAGCAGATGTGGGAATCTCGGTAGATACTGCTGCCGATGTAGCCAAGGATGCTGCCGATATTGTTTTGCTTGACAAAGATTTGAGTGTTTTAGTGGAAGGAGTCCGTCAAGGACGAACTACGTTTGCCAATACGCTGAAATATGTTTTTATGGCAACGAGTGCGAATTTTGGAAATATGTTCAGTATGGCAGGAATTTCACTCTTTATTCCGTTTCTTCCGTTATTACCCAAGCAGATCTTACTTACCAACCTGTTGACCGACTTTCCTGAAATGACTATTGCTACCGACAATGTGGATGATGAAATGGTCGATCATCCCCGACGCTGGGATATAAAGGCTATTCGTAAGTTTATGATAACTTTCGGCCTTGTAAGTTCGGTGTTCGATTATCTTACGTTTGGATTATTGTTACTTATACTTCATACCAATGAAAGCCAGTTCCGCACCGGTTGGTTTATGGAATCGGTTATCTCGGCTTCTATGATTGTATTGGTTATTCGAAGCCGGAAACCTTTTTTCAAGACAAAACCCGGTAAATATTTACTCATAGCAACGATGTTGATTGCAATTGTAACAATTATTTTCCCTTTTACACCACTCGGAACTGTGTTCGGGTTTAGCCCGCTTAGTATTACAACCTATATCCTGTTATTGGTGATTATACTACTTTATGTTTTTGCGGCCGAAATAACCAAAACTATTTTTTATAAAGCCGTAAAATTTTAAATCCGGATTTAAATCAACAGTTTAATAAATTAAATCATATGAAAGTTGCAGGTATTTTAATAATGATACTAGGATTCGGGTTAAGCGTATTTACTGCTTTTAGTTCCTTTACACAAGAAAAAATATTGAAGGTTGGATCGAACGAACTAACCCGAAGTCAACCTGATTATTTAAGTTGGGCACCATTTATTGGCCTTGCAGTCATGGTTGTCGGAGGATACTTAATATTGCAGGCCGGAAAAAAGTAATAATACTTCTTGTTTTTATAAGCAGTTTCGATTGAAACACTGTATATTTGTTCAAAAAAAACAAATTCAATGACTCACGAAGATTTTGAAGTAAAAATATTGGGAAAGGGAACGATAAAATCACCTTTAAAACCAACTTATCATCCCGATGGTTTATCTTTTCGGTTTATTGAGAATGACCGGGTATTATTTGATTCATCGATTGATATTTTTAAGCATTGCCTGAAAACAGGAGAAGTTCCTGTCTCATTTGAAAAGGCAGGACCTCATAAGCATCTTTATTTTGATCCTGTCCATACCAAGGTAGCCATCGTTACCTGTGGCGGATTATGCCCGGGAATAAACAATGTTATCAGGAGCCTGGTGAACCAGCTTCATTATCGCTATAAAGTGAATAAAGTAATTGGTATCCGGTATGGATTCGAAGGGTTTATTGATGCTTTTCATCATCCGATTGTTGAACTTACTCCCGATAGCGTCGATACGATTCATTTGTTTGGAGGAACGATATTGGGTTCATCACGTGGAGCGCAGCCGGTGGCACAAATAGTAGATAAACTATGCGAACTGGACGTAAATATACTGTTCTGTATTGGTGGTGATGGTACGTTACATGGAGCACATGCCATTTATGAAGAAATAGCCCGGAGAAAGCTGAATATCTCTGTTGCCGGAATCCCCAAAACGATTGACAATGACATCAATTTGATTGATAAATCGTTTGGATTTGAAACCGCCTTTAGCATCGCAAATGAAATAATCAAGGATGCTCATAATGAAGCCAGTGGGGTGTATAACGGCATAGCAATTCTGAAGCTGATGGGCCGGGACTCGGGATTTATTGCAACATACGCTGCATTATCCATTCAGGAAGCTAATTTCGTTCTTATTCCCGAAATGGATTTTGATTTAGAGGGCCCAAATGGCTTTTTACAGGCATTACGAAAACGTTTAGAAGATCGGCATCATGCTCTTATTGTTGTTGCAGAAGGTGCCGGACAACAATTTTTTGAAGGTCAGGCAAAAGAAAGAGATGCTTCGGGAAACATAAAAAATAAGGATATTGGGCTCTATTTGAAAGAGAAGATTACGCAGGAGTTTGAATCAAAGGATTTCCCTTTTACCATCAAGTATATTGATCCCAGTTATATCATACGAAGTGCTCCCGCTAATGCAAATGACAGTAAATTCTGCGGACTCCTGGCACAACATGCCGTTCATGCAGCGATGGCAGGTAAGACTGATTTCGTTGTCGGACACTGGAATCATTTTTTTACCTTATTGCCAATATCAATCGCCGTTTCAGAAAAAAACAGAATTGATATGAATGATGAATTATGGTGGAATGTCTTGGAGACTACCGGACAACCGGTATCTATGAAGAATGGTGATACCTGCCATTAGGCTATTGAGGCTAAAAAACCGGATTAACGTTGAAAAGTATATTTGTTACGGACAGGATTCTTGAAATAGTTTATGCTGTGATGCTAAAGAATTAATAATTACGTATAATTGAGTACGTTTAATAATAAAAAACTTATAATTCCATATATGCTTTCATTAGTAGTAAATTTGTACAGTTCTAATAATGCTGTATATCAAGCCTGAAAAATTGGATTCAACCGTTAAATTCTATGCAAGAAAAACTTAAAAAAGGAATATCGACAGATTCTTCGAATACTAAAATCACCGATCAGGATAGCCGTTTATTTCCAATTGTGTGTATTGGTGCTTCTGCAGGAGGACTTGAAGCTCTGGAGCAGTTTTTTGAGAATGTACCTGATAACAGTGGATTGGGATATGTTGTAATACAACATTTGGATCCTACTCAAAAGGGAATGTTACCTGAATTATTACAGCGGATTACCAAAATGGAAGTTATTCAGGTAAAAGATAGAATGCAGGTACAACCTAACCGGGTATATGTCATTCCCCCGAACAAAAGTATGTCTGTTTTAAACGGAACACTTTATTTATTTGATCCGGTAGAATCGCGTGGACTACGTTTACCAATTGATTTCTTTCTACGTTCGCTGGCTGATGATCAAAAAGAACTTGGTGTTGGTGTTATTCTCTCGGGTATGGGCTCTGATGGTAGCATGGGCTGCCGGTTATTGAAGGAAAAAAATGGAATTGTATTGGTGCAGGAACCAATCAATGCAAAATTCGACAGTATGCCCCGTAACGTAATTGATTCTGTCGCAGTTGATATAATCGCTCCGGCCAATGAACTGCCAATGAAACTTCTTGCTCTTTTAAAATATTTACCAACCATAGCAACAGATCTTAAAGTGGAAATTAAAGATCAAAGTGCACTTGGGAAAATAATTATTCTATTACGGAACCATACAGGTAATGATTTTTCATTGTATAAAAAAAACACGGTTTATCGTCGTATCGAAAGGCGAATGAGTGTTCATAAAATAGATAAAATATCTGCTTATGTTACTTTTTTACAGAAAAATTTAAAGGAAGTGGATATTCTTTTCAAAGAACTGCTGATTGGTGTCACCAATTTCTTTCGTGATAAAGATGTCTGGGATAATTTGGCTGATGTGATTATGCCAACTATGATCTCAAAACTACAGGAAGGTACGATATTGAGAGCCTGGGTAGCCGGCTGTTCTACGGGGGAAGAGGCCTATTCGCTTGCGATTGTTTTTAAAGAAGCTGTAGAAAAGATAAATCCGCATGGTGGTTTTTCATTACAAATATTTGCCACCGATCTCGATAATGAAGCGATTGAGTCGGCAAGAAAAGGTTTGTTTCCATTAAATATCGCTGCTGATGTTTCACCAAAACGATTAAACCGTTTTTTTGTTAAGACTGAAGACAGTTATCGTGTGAATACAGAAATCAGGGAAATGGTTGTTTTTGCAAAACATAATATTATTTTGCACCCCCCTTTTACTAAAGTCGATATACTCACTTGCCGTAATCTGCTTATCTACATGGATGCCGAGTTGCAAAAGAAATTACTTGGCTTGTTTTATTATAGCATAAATCCGGGAGGTATTATGATTCTCGGAAGTGCTGAATCGTTAGGAGTACAGAGTCATTTTTTCTCAACGGTTGATAGTAAATTGAAAATTTTTAAACGTTCCATATCATCAACAGTATCACCTGAGTTATTTGATTTTCCATCTTCTTTTGCACGAAACAAACAAAATATTACTGAAAATAAACTACCCATTATGCCTCCCCAGAATATTCAAACACTTGCCAATGACATCCTGTTGCAGTATTACTCCCCTCCGGGAGTCTTAGTCAATGAAAAGGGTGATATTATCTATATAAGCGGAAGAACAGGCAAGTATCTCGAACCTGCAGTTGGAAAGGCCAACATGAATATATTTGCCATGTTACGCGAAGGATTGCGCAATGAGTTCCCTTCTGCTTTCCGTCAGGCGTTACTGAAAAAAGAACAGGTAGTATTACGCAATATTAAAGTCGGTACTAATGGTGGAACACAGTTGGTAAAAGTCAGCATTCAATGGCTGGATAAACCGGACGCATTAAAGGGAATGGTTATGATTATCTTTATCGATGAGCCAATAAATACTATTCACAAACCATCAGGGGAAAATGATGAAAAGGCATTGACTATTATCCATCAATCAGAACTGGAAAAAGAGTTACAAGTTGCCAGAGAAGATATACAGAATACGCTGGAAGAAATGCAGACTTCACAGGAAGAATTGAAATCAACTAATGAAGAATTACAATCGACCAATGAGGAATTGCAATCAACCAATGAAGAACTCACTACTTCAAAAGAGGAGATGCAAAGCCTGAATGAAGAACTTCAAACGGTTAATGCTGAGTTACAGTCAAAAGTTGATGATTTTACCCGGGTGAATAATGACATGAAAAACTTACTCAACAGTACGGATATTGCCACGTTATTTTTGGATAAAGATTTGAATATAAGGCGATATACGGACCAGACGACTAAGATATTTAAGCTTATAAAAAGCGATGTTGGAAGGCCTTTTACCGACCAGGTTTCAGATCTTATTTATCCTGACTTAGCTTCGGATGCGCTTGAAGTCTTGAGGACATTAGTGTTTGTAAAGAAACAAATTCAGACGAAAGATGGGCGTTGGTATTCTATACGCATTATGCCTTACCGCACTTTTGATGACCGGATTGATGGACTTGTCATTACATTCTTCAATATAACGGATCTTAAACAATTAGAAGAGGAATTACATGATAAAGAACAGATGCAACGCGTAATTTTAAATACTTCCTCCGATATCATTCTGAAAATATCAAACGAATGGGAAATACAGGAGTTTAATCCTGCTGCAGAAAAGTTCTTTGGTAAAAGGTATAAAGATATAGTTGGTCAGAATTTTATTCAGCTTTTTGTCTCTGATCAGGAACAAAGAAAGATTGAAAATGAGTTGAACAAACTGATAAACGCAGGAATTAATACTATCTGTAAAATGGAAGTCATAGCATCCGGTGGACATAAAGTTACTGTCGAATGGAATATAAATATCTTTATTAACAGCTTAAAGGTAGCAACAGAAATGATTATTATTACTAAAAACAACCAAAACCATGAATAATGAAGAGAATGCCTCATATGCCGAAGCCCAGTTACTCCGGATAAAAGCTGAGGAACACCTTAAATTGAAACAAGAGGAAACCGGTATTACTGATGCAGAACCTGATGTCAAAAAACTGCTGCATGAGCTTCAGGTGCATCAGATAGAACTGGAAATGCAAAATGAAGAATTGCGTGAAGCAAATGCAACAACGGAATTGGCGCTTAAAAGATTCACCATGTTGTACGATTTAGCTCCCACGGGTTACTTTACACTGGAGGAAAACGGTACTATTTGTGAATTGAATTTCACAGGTGCCAAAATGCTTGGAGAAAGACGGTTTGGCCTTGTAAACAGCAATTTTAAACTGTTTGTTTCAGAAGAATCGAAAGTTGACTTTAACGAATTTATTCACAAAGTATTTTCCGGCAATTATAAGGAGTCGTGCGTAGTACAGCTTGGATATTCCACTAATTTACTAAGTCGTGTTTATATGGAAGGTGTAGTTACGGGTGACGACAAGAATTGCCTCCTGTCCGTTATTGATATTTCAAACTTAGGAAAATAGTCCCGTTTAATACCTTCAAAGAAGTGGCTATTTGTAATAGTGTTAAAACATGCTTTTTTTGTCCTTATTGATATGAAACGAAAGGTGCCAAAAGACGGATTATTGCGCATCATTTGTTTTTCTCTTCCGCCGCTTTCTTAGCCGCTTCTTTCTTCTCTGCCGCTTTCTTGGCTTTCTTTTCAAAGTATCCTTTTAAAAAGAAATTATGCTTTGCTGCTGTCATGTTTTCATCCAGACTCTTGGAACTTTGCCTTAGGTTTACAACGGTTTTATTCAGATTTTCAGCAAGGGTTTTATCCTGGATTAATCGACCGAGTGTACCCTTACCCGTATTGATATTTATCATAATTTCAGCGAGTTGATGGGTTATTATTTCTGCATTTCCGGCTGTTACCGACAGGCTTTTTATAATGGCATCCGTTTCGACCGGCTCACTCGATTGAAGTTGCTGACCTTCTTTTACTAGCGGAGCATCTGAACTTCCTTGTGATATGGTTATCAGTTTATCGCCAATGACTCCTTCGGAACCGATAGCTGTTTTACAATCCGATTTTATAAATTGCCATACCTCTTTTTTTAGCAACAGATCTGCCCGTACGGTCGAATCGTTTATGATGACGATATTATCAACGGTACCCACATTTATGCCCGAAAAGCGGACATTATTCCCTATCTGGAGTCCTCCTACATTACGGAAAGTGGATGTAATTTTGAAAACAGGATTAAATAAATTCTTCTGTTTCCCGATAATAAATACGGCGAGAACAAACAGTGCTAACCCTATAGCAACAAAGAGTCCTAAGCGAATTTTAAATTTTTGAGTATGCGTATCCATAATTTGGTTGTTTTAGCTAATTCGTTGGCCAGTTCATTTGCATGTTGGTCAATTGGTTAATTGTTATCAGTTGATTAGTTGTTTTATGATAAATCGTTTTGTTACTTCTGTTCTGGTTGATCCGTTAATTGATTAATCAACAGATAAATGAGCTCTTATCTGAAAAATGATTTAATAATTTTGTCTGTCGATTTCTCGAATTTATTTAAAGAACCTTCGTCATATACTTCTCCATCCTGCAACATAATCAATCTGTTAGCGGTTGTGCGGGCACACTCAATATCATGGGTAATAATGATAGAGGACGTTTTATACTTTTTTTGAATGTCGTTGATCAGTAAACTTATCTCGTCCGATGTTATCGGATCAAGTCCGGTGGTCGGCTCATCATAAAGCATGATCAACGGATCCACTACGATCGTTCTAGCCAGACTGATTCGTTTAAGCATTCCGCCTGAAAGTTGTGAAGGCATCTTATCGATAGCTTCCGGTAATCCGACATTTTCCAGTGTTTCCAGAATCTTTTTATTGATTTCCGTTTGATTCAGATGCCTTTTCATTCTCTTAAGTGGAAATTCAAGGTTTTCTTTCACGGTCATTGAATCGTACAATGCTCCGCTTTGAAAAAGGAAACCGATTTTCTGTCGCACTTCGTCTAATTCTTTTTGCTTTAATGTCCGGACATCTTGATTAAATACCTTTATCGTTCCGCTATCCGACCGTAATAAGCCTACAATACATTTTATCAATACCGATTTCCCGCTCCCCGATTTCCCCAGTACTGCCAGGTTTTCACCATTAAACAGTTGCAGGGAAAGGTCCTTCAATACTTCCTGCTTCCCGAACGATTTACAGAGATTGGTAATTTCTATTACGACTTCGTTGGAACTCTTTTTTGTTGAATCCGCTACGATGGATTCTGCTTGATCTGTTATCATAGTGCCAGCATATCGGTGATTTGTACAGCAATCATATCAACAATCAATATCAGGAGTGATGCCAGTACTACAGCTGAGTTAGCCGCTTTTCCCACACTTTCCGTTCCACGTCCGGCATTATATCCTTTATAACAACCTACTAATCCAATCACGGCTCCAAAGAAAAATGATTTGATCACAGCGGGAATTAAATCGATAAACCCAACGTGGCTGAATGCCTGTGAGAAGAATAATACCAGCGATACATCCCCTTTTATGTTCGCACCAAACCAGCTTCCACCAATACCAAGTGCATCGGCATACAGGATCAAAAGTGGAATCATCAATGTGGCTGCCATTACCCGGGTAACCACTAAAAAACGCATGGGGTGAGTGGACGATACTTCCATAGCCTCAATTTGTTCCGTCACTTTCATACTCCCCAGTTCGGCACCCATGCCCGAAGCTACTTTCCCGGCACAAATAAGGGCGGTTATTACCGGCCCCATTTCACGGATTAATGATACGGTCACCATTCCCGGAAGTAATGTGCCCGCGCCAAAGCGTACGAGTGCAGGACGTGTTTGGATGGTCAGTACAAAGCCCATGATAAATCCGGTCACCGATATGAGCGGTAGTGATTTATTCCCAATGACGAAACATTGATGAATAAACTCCCTGAATTCGAATTTACGGGAGAATGTCTCTTTTATAAATTGACCGATAAACAAAAGAACATTTGCAAAATCGGTCAGGAAGTTATTTGCAGCTTCCTTTTTGGCTATTGTATTTTCGCTTAGCTTTAGAGTATGCTGCCTTGCGATTTCTTTTGTCTTAGTTACAGGAATAGTTATTCTCATTTTATGTCAGCGGTTAATTATAATTTATTGTTTTGTAATGCCTTGCCTGTATAATATTAATATTGAAAGTATGTTTGCTGAAGTATGACAACTCAGAAAAACATCTTAATTATTATAGTGCAAATTTAAAGGGTAGACTAAATGCGAATGTTACATAACATTAGAAATAACTTACATGATTCACACATAAGTAACCAACTATTAATAATTTGCTACATATTCATTTTAACTGAATACACGGCAGTAAAAAAAGGACCTGTGAATGTTGCAACTCTTTTGGTGTATTATGTAAGATTTTACAATCTTTAAAATCTCAACTTTGCAACGTAAATTAAAAGTATGAAAACGAAAATGATATTAACAGCTTTTGCTATTGCATTCGTTGCATTAATGAGTGGATGTAAGAGTAATAAGCTGACAAAGAATATGGACAACCCAACCGGAATTCCTGTTCAAAAGGTTTCACAAACAATGGTTTCACTCGGTGGCGCATCTTATTTTGCTTTACTGGCCGGTTCGTCAATTATCAGTACGGGCACTACGTCTGTAACCGGCGAATTGGGTCTTAGTCCGGGCACTTCCATTAAAGGCTTTCCTCCGGGTGTCTTAATTGGTACCAGACAAATTAATTCAAATGTTGCCATACAGGGAAAACTTGACTTAACGGTCGCTTATAATGATGCTGCCAGACGAACCGGTAAAGGTGCTGTCACTTTATCGGGTAATATCGGAGGGCTGACACTAACATCCGGGCTATATCAATCGTCTTCATCATTATCCATTTCGTCAGGTGACCTTACTTTTGATGCAAGAGGAGATGCAAATGCTGTTTTCATTATTCAGATAGCGGCTTCATTATCTACAGCTTCCGGGCGTAAGGTGCTGTTAAAAGGAAATGCATCAGTGTCTAATATATTCTGGCAGGTCGGCGGTTCAGCTACTTTTGGCTCAGCCTCTGTTTTTATTGGAACGGTTATGGCTATGCAGTCCATTACATTCAATACGGGGGCAATCCTCGAAGGTCGTGCACTGACACGAACCGGGCAAATTGTGTTGGATGGAAATACAATAGTAAAAGAGTAAGGTTGTCAACCGATAAGGGACACTCCCGGATGAGATAACTATTTTAAACCGAATTTCATACTCTAAACCGAATAAAATGAGGAAATACAGTTTTTACTTACTGCTGGTTGGCTTAGGATTAACCGGTTATACCGCATATCTTTACTTTTCGTCAAATGAAGAGAAGTTTATGAATAAACTGGTGTTAACTCTTTATAAATCTTTTCATTTCAATTGTACTCCCATGATGGGCGTTTTCATCTTGGCTCTTGGTGAGCTTATTCTGTGGAAAACTAAAAACAATGAGAATTTAAACAGGTTTAGAAATAAAATCATTTATAAGTGTCGGTTAAGGATGTCAGTATTGCAATCAATAATTTAATCGTCTTCCGGTTTACGTAAATGCAAATAAACAATGTTGAATAATGATTGGAAAATGAAGAACAAAAATAATTACGAAAAACAATGCTGTGTTTTGTTTCAGAAAAGAATCAAACGCAGTGTTGCCGGGAATCCGATGAAAACAGCCGGTCGATAGTCTGTGAAAGATTTAAGCTGCGGATTTAATGTGTATAACTGTGACTGATAAAAACTCCAATCATTTAAATTATTCTGCTTTATTGAAGTTGACATCTGTATTCAATTCGCTAAACCGGTGCAAGTCCGTTCTCTTTACCTGTTCCGTTTTTCTGCATAATATCCGACAGTATCTGGTTCCGTTTATGTTGGATAAATGCTGCTATCCTATACTTCCTGTTTTTGTTTTAAATTTATTTTCAGTGAATTATGTAACTATTACCGGAAATTGTGTAACAGTATTATGCCCGTAATACGTCACCTTTGTAGTGTGAAAATGCCTTCATCTTAAGAAATCAGAAATATGAAAAGAGAAATGAAAATGTTGATGACAACAGGGATAACCATTGTAATATTGCTCATCGTTGGTTTTACGAGTGCAGAACTTTCCAAATCGAAACCTATCATTATACCGGTACAAAAAACACGGCTTGTAACCGTATCACTTAAAAGTGCTTCAAAATTTGCGGTTCTTGCAGGTTCCTCCTTAAATAATACCGGAAAGACAGTTCTTGATGGCGAACTTGGACTTAGTCCGGGCTCTTGGTCAGCTGGTTTCTCAAAAGAAAAATTAGTTTTAACCCGGCAAAATGATTTCAATAAATCCACGCAGGCAAAACTCGATTTAGATTCGGCCTACAATGATGCTGAAGGACGAAGAAGTGACGATATGGTGAAATTAAATGGAAATATCGGAGGGCTGGTTTTGACCCCCGGACTCTATAATTCCCGCTCCTCTCTCGAAATCTCCAGCGGTAACCTGACTTTTGATGCAATGGGTAACCGACAGGCTGTATTCATTATTCAAATAGCCTCTTCACTCATTACACGGCCCGAAACTCAAGTCATCCTTAAAGGAGGCGCACAGGCTTCCAACATCTTTTGGCAAGTCGGTGGTAATGCGATTTTTGGATCTTGTTCCGTCTTTAAAGGTACTGTTATGGCCTTTAAATCCATTAAATTTTATAATGGTGCAATGCTTGAAGGCAGAGGATTAGCAAGAACCGGTAAAGTCGACCTTGCCGCTAATAAAATTGTAAAACTCTAAATACTTTCCTCTTCAACCGATTCCAGACTTTCCAAAACCGACTACTCAGAACGGTTATGACACAACTTGCTAAAATTTAATCAATTAAACACAGTATTCTCTTTGCCATTTTGCCATAAAATTGAACACGGATGATGCGATTTAATAACGGAGATGCAGGCGGATAAGAAAATTTTCATCCCTGTTGTTTCCATTCATTTTATCCGTGCTCAAATTCTTATGCAAATGACATCGGTTTTAAATCCTGTTTGCTGCTTCTCCAAAAGTGGCTTTTTTCTTCGCTATTTACTTTTAGTTGCGAGGGGGTTGCGAGGGGGTTCAGTTAGGGTTCGGATAGGGTTCCGAGGGATAAACCTATCTGAACCCCCTCGCAACCCTAACTGAACCCCCTTTAAATTCACTTTATACCTGAACCGGATATGCCGGAAACAAAGTGGAAGGTAGAATGCAGATTAATTTAAGAAAAGTTATATTGAACCTTTCTATTCAAAGGTGAATCAATCGTGGAGAGAAACAAGTTCTATGCTGTCAGGGTTTGTGCCGTAAAAATTATGATTTGTATGAGCATGACCTTGTTTCAACAACCGTATTATGCTCAAAACACAGTCAATGTAAAACAGAAGAGACTAAATTCTTCCACCAAGATAGTGGATACTTACTCTTAACGTAAAATGTTTTAGAAAAACACAGGAGTAAAGCTGAACAGAAGTTTCAGCTTTTTCGGTGTTGAGAAGCGGGGTGATAGTGTATTGATCTTATTTATAGCCTTTTTTATAGTCTTTATTTGATGCGTTAAATAAACTCTGTAAGAATGATCGATTCTGAATATGAAATAAACAGTCACGAAGAATTGAATTTTAGTGCTGTTTATTTTTTTTATATAATAACATTCTGCGAATAAATAGTAATAAAATACAACTAATATATATAAATCTATAAATAAAATTAAATAGATTCTATTGTCTTGCATTGTTTTTAGAGGTTTTAAATATATTTGTAAAAATTATTTTTTAGTGATTTTAAATATAAATGTAAAAAATCTAGAAACTAAAAAAACAGTATCTTATGAAAATTATGAAAAAAAGGAATCTTCTTTTACTCGGTTTGTTCTCTGTAGTCTTCATGGTAAATGCTCAAACTGCAGACAGCAAGTTTGCAATTGGTATTAGTGGTATTCAAAATGAATACGATGGTGATTATGGAAGTGGAATTTTTAATTTCAAACAATCATTGTATCCGGCTGGTGGTTTGTCATTAAGCTATTTTTTAACTCCATCTTTTGATTTAGGATTGCAAGGCAGCTATGGGAAATATGGCTATCGTGAAAATAAAGTCAATTATTTTAGGGGCTTAAAGACGGATGCCTCTTTATTTACGCATTACAAACTTAATAATGGGTATATATTGAGTAAAGATTCAAAGTTGTCTCCATTTATTTCTTTAGGAGTGGGATTTGCAAAGTATGGCATTGATGCATCGTTGGATAAATCAGGAACAAATAAGAGCCTTTATCCGACAATCATTACGAAAGGAACTGATTTTGTTGTTCCCGTTGGAGCCGGACTAAAATATCAAATTACGGATCATTTTGCCGTTCAATATCAGTATTTGTATAACTTTACCAATGCCGATAATCATGATGAAAATTTGGGAGCTAATTATTTTGGAAAGAAACATCCAAGTAGATTGGTAAACGATTGTTATGGTCAACATATAGTTAGTCTGGTCTTTAATTTTGGTAAACCAAGAGATACAGACAAAGATGGTATAGCCGATAAACTGGATAAATGTCCTGATACGCCGTTGAATGTAAAAGTAGACAAAGTCGGTTGTCCGGTTGATACAGATGGTGATGGCATTCCTGATTATCTGGATAAATGTCCGAATACACCAAAAGGGGTTCAGGTAGATGCGAAAGGTTGTCCGTTGGATTCCGATGGTGATGGTGTTCCCGATTATCTGGATAAATGTCCAAATACACCAACAGGAGTTCAGGTAGATGCTAAGGGTTGTCCGCTGGATGCAGATGGTGATGGTGTTCCCGATTATATGGATAAATGTCCAAACACACCAACAGGAGTTCAGGTAGATGCTAAAGGTTGTCCGCTTGATACGGATGGTGATGGAGTTCCTGATTATTTGGATAAATGTCCGAATACTCCAACAGGTGTAATTGTTGATATAAATGGCTGTCCACTCGATAAAGATGGTGATGGCGTTCCTGATTATTTGGATAAATGTCCTGATGTGCCGGGAATTATAGCTAACGATGGATGTCCGGAAATTAAAGCTGAAGTGAAGAAGATCTTTGCACAGGCCTTACAGGGAGTTCAGTTTGAACCGGGTAAAAATATTCTTAAGAAGACTTCCTTTGGAATTTTAAATAAGGTTGTAAAAGTTCTGAAAGAAAATCCTACTTACAATCTTGAGATAAACGGACATACCGATAATCAAGGTGATGCAGCACGAAATCAACTGTTATCACAGAAACGCGCCGATGCGGTTAAAGGCTACCTTGTAAACAAAGGAATTAAGGCCGGAAGATTAACGGCTAAAGGATATGGTCAGCAAGTACCTGTAGCAGATAATTCAACTGTTGCCGGAAGAGCTCAAAACAGACGTGTTGAATTCAAGGTAAACATGTAAAATCTCAGTATTTACAGATTAATCCCCATTTATTCAATTGAATAAATGGGGATTATTTTTTGTAAGTCGTAGATCAGTGAGAGCTCGATTCAACATTCCTTTTAATTTTTTATAGCGAAGCCTTCACGATAAAACGATATAATTCTGCTGCCAGGTTACGTAAAGAATCGATTCAAACTGCCAACCGGAACAATCTGGAGCTCACAATGCAGAATGAAAGAAGACCACCCTTTGCAAGCCGGCACCTATAAAGACTGATCGGTTCGCTCTCTCATAGCTAATGTCAGCTACTCTTCGAATGACATATTACGCCTATAGATTAATCCTTTTCCTGCATTTCCTTTGGCTCAGGTTCTTCGTCTATCTCAGTTTCATTAAAAAAGGTAATAACTTCCTTTTCATCTTTCCGGTTCCGAAGAATCAGGTAAATGACAAAAGCAATGATGCAAACTGAAAAGACAGCAATAATGATCCATTTAATTTCCATTGCATTGATTTTTATAAAGTTGTTTATATCGACGGGGTTTGTGATGCTTCCGAATCCAATGTATTTATAACATTTTTCGAATAGGATAGTTCATAATGATTATAGGCTGTTTTTATTTATAATATATTGGTTATAAGTGGCTAATATGGATAAACAGAAACCGGAAAGGCAGAACGTAAACGGTAAAAATCAGGCAAATAATTACTAAGAAGAGACTAAGATTAAAAACACGTCCGGGGATGTTGATCTTCGGAGTCATACCTTACATACTTATTGAAAGGAAAACTTTCAATAGCAATGGCTTTTCCCCTAATATTAATCATTGTCAGACGAAGCCAGTATTCCCGGGCAATCATAAAATTCCGTCAAAACGATCTTTTTATCATAAAAGACATTATTATATTGAGGCTCTTAAATATATGTGTGAATTATGTAACACTTTATGAAATAAAGATACCTATCTTTGACCGTATCATTTTTAGAGATTTAGTTATTGATTCCAAGATATTTTGATCGTATAGAAACAGAATAATATAAATACCCTTCGAGTTCCCAATTAGCGGAGTTCTAACCGACATTTTAAATTTAAATTACTTCAGCATGAAATTATTTGTTAAATATATGGTTAGTAATCGCTGTAAAATGGCAGTGAAAGAAGAATTAAAAAAACTTGGGCTGCATTTTATCGTGGTTGATCTGGGTGAAGTGGAGATTATGGAGACAATTACGCTGGAACAACGGGCAAAGCTAAAAGAATCTTTACTCGATTCAGGTCTTGAACTAATGGATGACAAAAAGGCTGTTTTAATTGAGAAAATCAAAAATACGGTCATTGAAATGGTCCATCATTCGGACGAGATGATTAAAACCAATTTTTCCGATTACCTGAGCGAAAAACTGAATCATGACTATACTTACTTGGCTAATTTATTTTCTGAAGTACAGGGGACAACAATCGAACATTTTATTATCAATCATAAAATTGAACGGATAAAAGAATTAATCATTTACGACGAATTAAATATTACGGAAATAGCTTACAAAATGAACTACAGCAGTGTGGCTCATCTGTCTAACCAATTTAAAAAGGTAACCGGATTATCGCCATCACATTTTAAACAATTGAAGGAGAAACGAAGGAGCCAGATTGAAGATATTTGAGGAATGAGAGGTGAGGAATGAGAGGCGAGAGGTAAGAGGCAAGGAGTAAGAGGCAAGGAATGAGAGGTGAGGAATGAGAGGTGAGGAATGAGAGATGAGAGATGAGAGGTGAGAGATGAGAGATGAGAGATGAGGAGCGAGAGGTAAGAAGTAAGAAGTAAGAAGATAATAGGAAGTAGAAACATAAGCAATTCTTAGTTCTCTTTTAGGGGATTGAGGGGTCATAAAAAAAGGAATGGAAAGGACAAAGACGCATGAATCGTTATATGCCAGTAATCTGATTGAGGCAACTCTTGATCCGTTGGTTGCTATTGACATTCAGGGTAAGATTACGGATGTGAATCAGGCAAAGGTAAAAATCACCGGGGTGGAACGAGCAACACTTATCGGTTCAAACTTCTTTGATTATTTCGTTGAGCCTGAAAAGGCGCAAGAAGTGTATCATGAAGTTTTCGCTAAAGGTTCAGTAAAAGATCGTTCCCTGACATTCAGGCATGTATCCGGAAAGTTAACCGATGTTGTTTTTAATGGATCGGTTTATAAGGACATGAAAGGAACTGTGATAGGTGCCGTTTTAGTGGCAAGAGATATAACCGGTCAGAAATGGGCTGAAAAGCTAAGTATTGCCAATAAAGAACTTGCTTTTCAGAATGATGAAAAACAAAAGCGAGCCGATGAATTGGGTGTCGCCAACAAAGAACTTGCTTTCCAGAATGATGAGAAAGAAAAAAGGGCAGCCGAACTAATTATTGCCAATAAAGAACTTGCTTTTCAAAATAATGAAAAAGAGAAGCGAGCCGATGAATTGGGTGTTGCCAACAAAGAGCTGGCTTTCCAAAATGATGAGAAAGAGAAAAGGGCAGCCGAACTATTTATTGCCAATAAAGAACTTGCTTTCCAAAATGATGAGAAAGAAAAAAGGGCAGCCGAACTAATTATTGCCAATAAAGAACTTGCTTTTCAAAATAATGAAAAAGAGAAGCGGGCCGATGAATTGGGTGTTGCCAATAAAGAACTAATTCTTCAGAACGAGGTAAAAGAAAAACTGGCTGCGGAGTTAATTATTGCAGATAAAGAATTGGCTTATCAGACGACAGAAAAACAAAAACGTGCAGACGAGTTAATCATTGCCGATAAAGAACTAGCATTTCAGACGGAAGAAAAGCAAAAAAGAGCGGCAGAGTTAGTCATTGCAGACAAAGAAATTATTTTACAAAATGTAGAAAAAGAAAGACGCGAGAAAGCTACGAAAGAACTTGAAGCATTTAGTTATTCTTTAAAATTAGCTTCGCAATACTCTCTTAGTCTGATTGAAGCGAGTCTGGATCCGTTGGTTACCATTAGTCCGGAAGGAAAAATTACCGATATGAATCAGGCATTGGCCAATATTACCGGTTATACGAGGGATGAACTGAGAGGCAGTGACTTTTTCGATTATTATACAGAGCCGCAAATGGCCAGGAATGTTTATCAGGAAGTATTTGCAAATGGATCTGTGGCCGATTCACCTCTTACGCTTTGTCATAAAAACGGGAAGCTGACGGATGTACTGTTCAATGGATCGGTTTATAAAGATGATAAAGGAAACGTGCTGGGAGTCGTGGTGGTGGCAAGGGATGTTACTGCCCAAAAACTGGCATCTGAATACGCACGAAGTCTTATCGAAGCCAGCCTTGATCCATTGTTTACCATTAATCTGGAGGGTAAAATAATGGATATGAATCATGCGACGGTAAAAATGACCGGGGTGAAGCGAGATGAAATGATTGGTACTGATTTCTTCGATTATTTTACCGAACCCGAGAAGGCAAAAGAAGTTTATCAGGATGTTTTTGCAAATGGGTTTGTGACTGATTTTCCATTGACCATGCGGGATGGCATCCTGACCGAAGTATTATTCAACGGTTCTATCTATAAAGACGATCGGGGAAATGTACAGGGAGTGGTAGTGGTGGCACGCGATATAACCGATCAACGGAAGTTTGAAACACAGTTGAACGAAGCCATCGTCTTTGCTGAAACGGCAACGGAAATTGCCGAAATAGCAAAGAACAAAGCCGAAAGCTCGACCCTGATTGCTGAAAATGCGGTAAAGGCAAAACAACAGTTTCTGTCGAATATGAGTCATGAAATCCGGACTCCCATGAACGCAATCATTGGCTTTACGAAGGTACTGTTGAAAACCGAGTTGTCAGTCAAACAAAAAGAATACCTGACTGCTATAAAGTTGAGTGGTGATGCTTTAATTGTACTTATAAACGACATCCTTGATCTGGCGAAGGTGGATGCAGGTAAAATGACTTATGAACAGGTACCTTTTAAGATGTCGGTTTCCATTGCAGCCATGATTCATTTGTTTGAAACTAAGATATGGGAAAAAAATCTGGTATTAATAAAAGAATATGATGACAGGATTCCTGACGTATTGGTCGGTGATTCGGTTCGTTTACATCAGATTATTTTAAACCTGATCAGTAATGCTGTAAAATTTACCACGAAAGGAAGTATTACAATCAGTGTCTGTTTACTGACAGAAGATGAGGAAAATGTAAGCATTGAATTTCTGGTCAAGGATACGGGAATAGGAATATCCGAATCGAAACAGGCAACTATTTTTGATAATTTTCAGCAGGCTACCAGTGGAACTTCACGTTTATACGGAGGTACGGGATTAGGTTTGGCTATTGTAAAGCAATTAGTCGAACAACAGGGTGGAAGTGTTCATGTAACCAGTATACCGGATGTGGGATCGGCTTTTAGTTTTATGCTTAGCTTCCAGAAAACAAACGCTGAAGCTGAAATAGACATCGAACCGATTGTATTGGATTTTGAAACGAAGGACATCAACGTACTTGTGGTGGAAGATATACCTCTTAACCAGTTATTAATGAAAACGCTATTGGATGATTACGGATTTAAACGGGACATTGCCGGTAATGGTCAAATAGCCATTGAGAAACTGAAGGAGAATGTATTTGATATTGTCTTAATGGATCTGCAAATGCCTGAAATGAATGGGTTTGAAGCAACTGACTATATTCGCAATCGGATGCATTCGGATATACCTATTATTGCTTTGACAGCTGATGTGACAACGATGGATTTGACAAAATGCAAAGCAGTGGGAATGAATGATTATATTGCAAAACCGGTAGACGAAAAATTATTATACAGCAAAATTATCGGATTAACGAAAAGGCCGTCTTCTTCTTTAATTAATATTGATGAGGATAGTTGTGAATTGGATGAGGTGACGAATGCAAGTTGTATTGACCTGGATTATTTGAAAACCAGAACCAAATCAAATCCTCAATTAATGATGGAAATGATTACCCTTTATTTGGAGCAAACTCCTCCGCTCATACGTGTCATGAAAAAGGCCTTACTTGAAAGAGACTGGAAATCATTGCATGCAGCTGTTCATAAAATGATTCCATCCTTTGCCATCATGGGGATAAGCGTTGATTTCGAAAATATGGCAAAAAAGGTACAGGATTATGCCGGTACCATGCAACAGAACGATTCGATAAAAGATATGGTTTTAAAACTGGGAAACGTTTGTATGCAGGCCTGCAGAGAATTAGAAATAGAATTTAATAGAATTAAAAATACAACCAATGATTAAAGATAAAATAAAAATATTTCTGGTGGATGATGATGCCCTGTTCTTAAAATCATTGGAAATTGAATTCCTTCAACATGCCGATATATCTGTAGAAACATTTGCTACAGGTGAGTTTTGCATAAAAAATTTATCCCATAAACCGGACGTAGTTGTTTTGGATTATTTTCTGGATGGAGTTGATAAAACAGCCATGGATGGCATTGAGACCCTGGATAAAATTAAAGCTTATAATCCTGCCATACCGGTTGTAATGTTATCTTCCCAAGATAAAATTGAAGTGGCGGTGGAATGCATGCATCATAAAGCATTCGATTATGTAGTAAAAAGTGAAACAGCCTTTATACGTCTGCAAAAAATCATAACGTCTATTTTTCATTACCAAAAGATAGAAAAAGAATTGAGCTGGTATATGGAGAGGATGTAAGATATGCAGATATTATTATAAACAACGCAAGCATACTAAAAATGATTCAGTTAATTCTTTCTTTTCAATGCAAAAAGGAAGTATGAATAATACAACTTTATTCTAAAATTATGTAAGTTTTGTGCTTAGGATGTCATCTATCTTTGTGACGAAGAAGAAATATATTCGCAAAATATTTTCATGGTTCTGAACTTTTGAAAAGTAGAATATCGCTTCTTTATTTATAATTCTCTTTTAAATCAACCTTCTAAAATTATTCAGTATGTCGTTATTATCCGTTTTACTCGTCATTATTCTTATAGGTGTTCTGCTGTGGGCCGTCAATACGTACATTCCTATGGATCGTAAGATTAAAAACATTTTGAATATCGTGGTTGTAATTGTTGTCGTTATCTGGTTACTTAAAGTATTCGGGCTTTTCAGTTACCTAATGAATATACAGGTATAAAAAAGCTCAACCGCAGTTATCTTGTTGTTTGTCTTTCGGGATGAATGGGAATTGAATGCCGGTACAACAAATTATTTCTTACGAAAAGAACATTTCCCAACTACTGACGGGAAATGCTCTTTTTCATATTATTACTTTATACCGAAATGTGTTTCACTGGAAATTCTGATTGATGGCATCACATTCAATTATTCGTTTATGAATGTGTGAATAATGTAATATTTAGCTGTAATTATGTAAGACATTTAAATGAAAAAGTACGCAACTTTGCATTGTGAAAATTCATTCACAATAAAACTCAAGTATATGAAAAATAAGATTTTAATTTTAATAGCTTTTTTTGTTGTATCCCAATTTACAAAAGCTCAAACCGAAGATAGCCGGTTTGCTGTTGGTCTGGGCGTTATTCAAAATGAATACAATGGCGATTATGGGAGTGGAATTTTTAATTTTAAACAAACATGGTATGGAGCCGGTGGTTTGTCATTGGGTTATTATTTAACACCATCTTTTGATTTAGGCTTGCAGGGAAGCTATGGAAAATATGGCTATCGTGAAAGTAATGTAAATTATTTTAGAGGTCTAAAAACGGATGCATCTTTGTTTACACATTACAAGTTCAATAATGGATATATCTTGAGTAAAAATTCAAAACTATCTCCATTTATCTCTTTAGGAATTGGATTTGCAACATATGGTGTTGATCCGGCATACGATAAATCAGGATCAAATTCAAGTGTTTATCCAACCATTGTAACGAAAGGAAATGATTTTGTTGTTCCCGTTGGAGCCGGACTAAAGTATCAAATTACAGATCATTTTGCAATTCAATATCAATACTTATATAACTTTACCAACAGTGATAATCATGATCAAAACAGGGGAGTTGATTTCTTTGGATCAAGTCGTCACTCTTCCGCTAAATCAGGCAATGATGCTTATGGTCAGCATATTTTTAGTCTTGTCTTTAATTTTGGTAAAGCTAAAGATACAGACAAAGATGGTATAGCAGACAAGTTGGATAAATGTCCGGATACGCCTATAAATGTAAAAGTGGATAAAGATGGTTGCCCAATTGATACGGATGTAGATGGAGTCGCTGATTATTTAGATAAATGTCCTGATACGCCTGCCGGTGTTAAGGTAGATGCAAAAGGTTGTCCGCTTGATGAAGATGGTGATGGAGTACCTGATTATTTGGATAAATCCCCCAACACTCCAAAGGGAGTTAAAGTAGATGCTACAGGAACACCATTTGATACAGACGGAGATGGAGTATTTGATTATTTAGATCAATGTGCTAATACACCAGCCGGAGTTAAGGTAGATGCTAAAGGTTGCCCACTTGATGCAGATGGTGATGGCGTCCCTGACTATTTGGATAAATGTCCTGACACTCAAACGGGAGCTAAAGTGGATGCTAATGGCTGTACCGTAATCTCTCTGGTTACGCCTGCTGAAAATTCAGAGGTACGGACTTTTAGAAATATTCAATTTCAATTGGGTAAAAGTGTTATCCGGAAATCTTATTATGCAGATTTAAATCAGGTTGTAAAAGTAATGAAAGAAAATCCGACTTATACTCTTAAATTAAACGGATATGCCGATATTTCAGGTGGTGCTGCATGGAATCTTGTATTGTCAAAACGACGTGCCGATGCGGTTAAAACTTATCTTGAAAGTAAAGGAATTGAATCAACAAGATTAACCACAGAAGGATTTGGTAAAGAATACCCGGTTGCTAGTAATGCTACTTTCGATGGAAGGGCTAAAAACAGACGTGTAGTATTTAAAACCAAGTAATTTCATAAAAGGATTTTAAAGCAGAAAAGAGACTTTCGTAAGGGAAGTCTCTTTTTTTGTATGCTTCAGCGTAAAAGAGAAACGTTTGAAAGTATAATTATTAAGGTGTGAATGATGTAACTATTCTGTAAAATTATGTAACGCAAATCTTTTCAGAAATAATCAACTTTGCAGCGTGGAAATTCTTTCACAATTAAATCAACATATATGAAAATTAAGAAACTCCTTTCAACCCTTACCATCGTATCCGTTGTCCTGTTAGCCGGATGCAAAAGCGATGATTACGTCGCTGTAGTTGGGGGACCTTGTCCGGTTGTGGTATCTGTTACGCCTATAAATGGTGCAACATTGGTTGGCCGCAGCAAGGTGGTTTCGATAATCACCAGCGAACAGGCCGTGCGGACAAGTATTGTTACAGCAACCTTTAATAAAAAGATGAATCCGAAAACGATTAACGGGTCTTCTTTTACTGTAAAAAGCACATCCGCCATAGTTGGAACTGTTACTTACACTGATTCAACGGCTACTTTTACAGCTTCCGCTAAACTTCCAGACAATATCACTTTTACGGCAAGGATTACAACTGCTGCAAAAGATTTATTGGGAAACGCCTTACAAGCTGATTATGTGTGGACTTTTAGTACAGGTACAACAATATTGCCTGTCGTGATTGCTACCGATCCATTAAATTTAGTAACAGGTGTTGCTCTAAACAAAGTTGTCACAGTTACTTTTAGCATGCCTATGGATCCAACTACGATTACAGCCTCAACTTTTACGTTGAAGAATGGTACAACCTTAGTTCCCGGTATAGTCTTGAGTAACGGAACTGTTGCTTCATTTACTCCTGCAACTGCCCTAAGCCCTTTGACTGTTTATACAGCTAAAATGAGTATGTTAGCAATGAATACTGATGGCAGCGCTATTGCAAAGGACACTACATGGACATTTACAACCCTTAATGTTTACTCGTTAAATATTATTGCTACTAATGGTTCAGTCACGAAGAACCCAAATTCATTAACGTATAATAGTGGTACCAGTGTACAACTTACGGCAATACCAAATTCAGGGTATACCTTTTCTTCCTGGAGTGGAGATGCTACCGGTATAACAAATCCATTAACGGTAAAAATGAATGGAAATAAAAATATAACAGCAAACTTTACAGCAAATGCCAGTAATTTTACATTAAATGTGAATGCCGTAAATGGTTCTGTTGCTAAAAATCCAACTCAGTTAACTTATCCTTCCGGTACGAATATAGTTCTTACTGCAACACCTAATTCAGGATATACATTTACTTCCTGGAGTGGTGATGCTACAGGATCGACAAATCCATTAACAGTTAACATGAACGGGAATAAGAATATCACAGCGAACTTTACAGCTTCCTCTCCTCAAGGTCCGGGTGTTGTAAATCTTGGAACTGCAGCTGATTTTACCGTTTTATCAAAGACGGGAATTTCAACGACCGGTGTTACTTCTATTACCGGCAATATCGGCGTAAGTCCTGCAGCAGCAACTGCCATAACCGGTTTCTCGTTGATTATGGATGCTACAAATCAGTTTTCTACGTCAATCTATGTAAGTGGGAAGGTTTATGCTTCCGATTATACGCTTTCTCCTCCTGCAAAAATGACTACTGCTATCAACGATATGCAAACGGCATTTACTACTGCATTGGGTATGACAACAACTGTTATTGTCGCCTTGGGTGCCGGTGATGTAAGTGGTATGACATTGGCTCCGGGTCTGTATAAATGGAGTACGGGACTTTTAATAACCAATGCAGGTGTTACGCTTAACGGTGGAGCAAATGACACGTGGGTTTTCCAAATAGCACAGGGCCTTACGGTTAATAGCAATGCTATCATTCATTTAACGGGTGGAGCTCAGGCAAAAAATATATTCTGGATTACGGCTACTGATGCTGTTATTGGATCGAATGTCGACTTTAGCGGAAATATATTGAGTCAAACGCTTATTTCACTGAATACAGGAGCAAAAGTTACCGGAAGGTTACTGGCCCAGTCTGCAGTTACGTTGAATGCCAGTACCGTTGTACTTCCTTAATAAAATGAGTTTGTCCGTTTATTGCAGATTTATCAAAAAATAATTCAACAGAATATGAAAACTAAAAATAATATCAAAGAGGAATCACGTACAACATGGTTCCCTTATGCCCCGGGCATAAAAAGTCTTACTCTTTGTGTTTTAATGATGATTGGGATTCTTATACCAATCCATGCACAGGATTCCATTCAATATACGAAACCATCCTGGTACTTTGGTGTGGCAGCAGGTGGAAATATCAACTTTTATAGGGGTTCTACACAACAACTGAATGCAGAGCTGACGGTTCCTACCACTTTTCATAATGGTGATGGTGTAGGCCTTTATCTTGCTCCATTGGTCGAATATCGTCCTGCTAATTCGAGATGGGGAGTTATGCTTCAGGTTGGTTATGATAACCGGAAAGGTGCATTTAATGGCGTGAATACTCCGTGTAATTGTCCGGAAGATTTGAATATCGACCTGAGTTATTTGACTGTGGAGCCAAGTGTACGTTTTGCTCCGTTTAAATCGGATCTCTATTTGTATGCTGGTCCGCGTTTGGCTTTTAATCTGTCTAAATCATTCACCTACCAGCTTGGTATTAACCCGGCTTATCCCAATCAGGCACATAGTGCTGCTGTAAAAGGTGATTTGAGTGATATTTATAATAATATCATTTCGATGCAGGTTGGAATTGGGTATGATATTCATCTTACCTCGCAATACAAAAAGACACAATTTGTGTTATCACCTTTTGTTTCCTTTCAACCGTATTTTGGTCAGGATCCCCGTAGTATTGAAACCTGGAATATAACTACCGTTAGAGTAGGAGCAGCGTTAAAGTTAGGTGCCGGACATAAAGTAGCTTCCCCGGTAAAGACTGAAGCATTTATTCCTAAAGTAGTTCCAATGATATCATTTACGGTAAACTCGCCAAAAAATGTTGTAAAAGAACGAAATGTCAGTGAAATTTTCCCGCTTCGTAACTATGTATTTTTCGATTTGGGTTCTGCTGAAGTACCCGGTCGTTATGTCATGCTAAAGAAAGATCAGGTAAAAGATTTCAAAGAAGATGATTTGTCTATGCAATCATCCGAAAACATGTCAGGTCGTTCGGCACGTCAAATGAAAGTATATTATAATATACTGAATATCCTTGGTGACAGAATGGGAAGAAATTCGTCTACTTCAGTTAAGTTAGTCGGTTCGTCAGAACAAGGTGTCCGTGATGGACTTGCTATGGCAGGATCCGTTAAACATTATCTGGTAACAGTCTTTGAAATAGATCCATCAAGAATAGTTATCGAGGGTAGGATCAGACCCAATATTCCATCTCAACAACCGGGTGGTACAAAAGAACTCGTGCTACTTCGTGAAGGTGATCGCCGTGTGTCTATCGAAAGTAGCTCCTCCTCTTTATTAATGGAATTCCAGAGCGGACCGGATACTCCTTTGAAACCGGTTACTATCAATACCATTCAGGAAGCTCCGCTTGACAGCTATGTATCTTTCAATAATACAGGATCTGATAAAGCTTTTTCATCCTGGTCGTTAGTAATAACCGATAATGCAGGAAATATCCAAAATTTTGGACCTTATAATGTTGAAGTGGTTAGTATTCCTGGTAAATCAATTTTAGGTACTCAGCCTGAAGGTGATTATACTGTAAAAATGATAGGTCAAACAAGGGATGGTCAATCTATTATTAAAGAGACGAAAGTACATATGGTATTATGGGTTGCACCAAAAGAAAAGGAAGGAATGAGATTCAGTATCATTTATGAGTTTAATAAATCGGTTGCTATCAGTATGTACCAAAAGTATCTGACAGATATTGTTATTCCTAAAATTCCAACGGGCGCAAATGTTATTATACATGGCCATACCGATATTATCGGAGATACGGCTTATAACCAACGCCTGTCTGTAAACCGTGCTAATGATGTCCAGACTATTTTAGAGAATGGTTTGAAAAAAGAAGGTCGTACAGATGTAACTTTTCAGGTGTTAGGATTTGGCGGTGACCAATCGTTGTCTCCTTTCGAAAATAAATATCCTGAAGAACGTTTTTATAACCGTACCGTAATTATTGATATCATTCCTAAACAATGATATGTTTTCTTTTTGTTTGCGTTTTTTTCTGATAAGACAGAGGCTATTTTTATGGCCTCTGTCTTTAATTTTATAATATTCTCATGTTAGCGATTAGCTTCATTTTGTTCCCAATCTTTGAATGATAAAGTCTTTTTAATAACATGAACATATACAACGTCTTCTATTGTTCCAAATCTATTTAATTCAGTTATAACAATGCAGTTAAATGATCCTTCTTAAGACATTCAATACGAATTTAATCTATATAACGAAGTGTGCAAAGGAATTCTAAGTACACAGATTAAGAATCCATCTACAACGCTTAATACCAGTCAGCTTCAAACAGGAGTCTTTTTTTATAAAGTGACTGACAATGGTAAGCTTGTTCAATTCGTAGAACTTATTTCTCAGCAATAAATGGTTCTGAATAAAGGAATTGAAGAGGCTATTGCAGGTATGCAGTATCTTTTTTATTTACCTGCAAATTTCAAAGATTAATGTGTGAATTCTATAAGTCTTTCCAGTAATTGTGTAAAAAGATAAAGAATAATTAGCCGACCTTTGTGTAGTGAAAATTCATTCACTATTTATTGATAATAATATGAACACAACAGAACTAAAAGGTACATGGGCCGAACAAAAAGGCAAACTAAAACAAAAATTTGCTTCATTAACCGATAACGATTTAATGTTTGCCGAAGGAAAGAAAGAAGAAATGTTTGGAAGACTTCAGTTGAAGTTGGGTAAATCAAAAGATGAGTTACACAGGATCATCTCTGATCTTTAATTGATATATTGATTTCTACGAAATAATCTAAACCGGAGAGTATGAAAAATTGATTTTGGCTATGACATTAGCTGCTCTGATTGCTGCTGTAGCTTTATTAGGTAGTCGTATGTCTGTGCTGACCAAAAAAAGAAAATGTGTGAAACCTTGTTCAAATGGCTCCGGATAATCTAAAGGTAGCTAAGTATAATGAAAATACCCTTGCGCAAAAGACTGCAACAGCAGAATAATTGCAAACTTTTAAAATTGAGTCGGAACTTAAAACTAAGAATAATGAAGTCAGTGTAGCAAAATTTGGCAACTACTATTCGGAAATAGACAGAGTTCTTATACAATCAATTAAATACAACATGATTCTTTGCGTTCGGTTTATTGTCATGAGTCATTCTGTAGTTATTAGTATCTCACACAAAAAAGCAGTCAGAAGAATATTTCTGACTGCTTCCAATTAGAGTATGTGTATCAAAAAACACCTATGTTTTTAAACTGCTTTTTTCAAATTTAATTTGAAAAAAGCAGTTACATTATACATTAATAGATGATTAATAACCAGGATTCTGATACGCTGCTTTTTCAGCAGCAGTCATATCCATACCATCAATTTGTGTCTGTGGAATAGGATCCAAATAGTTAGCCGGTAAAATTGTACGCGTTGTAGTTTGAACCGTACGATCTCCAAATTTGACTCCGCAAATTTGGTAAGTACCAGCAATGTCTTTCCATGTTTGTGTACGTCTTAAATCGAAGATACGATAACCTTCGCCAAAATATTCGCGTGAACGTTCAGCCAAAATATAGTTAATATCTATAGTTGCAGGCGTAGCAGCAACCATAGCCGCACTATTATCTGCAATTAACACAGCGTTTTGAGCATTGCTATATTTCCATTTTCCGGCACGTGCACGAATAATATTAATCAATCCTTTGGCGGTTCCATCATTTGCATAGGTGCCTGAGATAGATGTTGTAGTAGCACCCTTTACAGCTGCTTCAGCAGCAATAAAGAATAACTCTGAGAACTTGAGGATCGGGAAAGGGCGGGTACTTCCTGCGTTAGGGTTTCCTATTCCGGCAGCATTGTCAGTACGATAAGGTCCTAATTTCCAAAGCCCAGGATAAATAATTCTACTAATGGCACTCGGCCCAACTACCCAATCAGCTCTTCCGGAAATTGTTCCTGCTCCGACACTACTATTACCTCCTGTTAATGCAGCAGGATAAACAATAGATGGATCATCAGTGCTCAGGAATGAAAGTATTGGTGAACCGGGTACAACCGACATACCGTTTGCATTGACTAAAGATGTTGCAGTTACCGTCCCACCTAATGGCCAGTTGGCGTGGTAAACGGTTGTAAAGGTTCCATCGTAACGGGAATCATTTGTTTTATCTGCAAAAGTATTTGTAAATACACCAATAGGAGGAGCCATACGTACCCACGGACGTCCTAAATCTTGTGTAGATGCACGCAAAACGGAACTTGTTTTATAGGTAGTTCCACCATCTACGGAACTGGTGATGGTAGGATAGTTCCATGTCAACATCCAGCCGGCAAAATTATCAGGAGCAGCGGCAGATCCAGAACTAAGACTCCCGCCATTATATTGTTGACTTGCTTGTGTATGATCGGCATACAGCATTTCTTCTTTATTGCGATCGTTTGAACCCACGTTAACATCGTAATATGTGGCTTGCAAGGCATAAGATCCTGGACTAGAAATGGCTTCTGTTGCAAGGTCGTATGCCTGTTGAAAATACCAAGTTGCATCTTTTCCGTTAGGATCTTTTCTGTCACACAGTGGATAGGTAGGAATGCTGTTTGGATTTTGAAGCCACCAGGCATAAGTCAAATAGGCTTTAGCCAACAGTAATTGGGCAACCTGTTTGGTTACAGTTCCTGTCAGACGTTGTGTCACAGGTAAAGTATTTACTGCTGTCAACAAATCCGGAAATATACATTTGGTATAAACTTCAGGTACAGTATTGCGTACTGATGTTCTGGATGGAGTCGTATTGAACTTCAGTACTCCTGAACCCAAATCTAACGGGACACCACCATACCTTTGTACCAACAGAAAGTAGTCATAAGCACGCATAAAATTGGCTTCTGCTATCAACGAACCCGGAATTGTATCTGAAGTTCCTTTTTTACTGGCATTTACTATTAAAGCATTTTCAAGAATACCATTAGCTGTATTTATATTAGAGTAGACAGTATTCCACAATATGCCGATAGGGGAAGTTGCAGAATTAAATGTCGCTGCACCGGAATAATCCATAGACGTAAAGTTTCCGTCAGCACTTGCACCCCATGTTGCTTCATCAGTACCGGTTTCACATGCGTTGAAGTAATATGCTTGCCCGTTTAAATTGCGTAGGTTTGCATAGAGTGACGTTACTCCTCCTTGAATACCTGCTTTTGTCTGGAAATATCCGGGTGTGAAAAAGTTGCGGGGGTTCTCAGTCAGAAGATCAGACGAACATCCCATGAGGAACACAGACACCAGGGCTGTTCCTATTAAAGATTTTATATATTTACTTTTCATTGTTATTATTTTTAAAATGTTACATTGATACCAACTAAGTAACTGTGCGTAGAGGGTGTATTAGTACCTATAACCAGTGTACGAGAGTTATATGAATTTACGGCCTGATTTTGATTCCCGTATGAATTGGTTTCAGGATCCATACCTGATTGATTGTGGTAAGCAGAGAACAATATAAATGGGTTCTGTACAGTACCGTAAAGTCTCAGTTTCTGAATTCCCGCAAATTTTAACCATTGTTGTTTGAAGTTATACCCCAGTGTAATGGTACGTACCTTCAGGTATGATGCATCGAAGTAGCCCAACGTACTGCCATAAACCGGATTATCACCACTTAATGGGCCGGCAGGATTCGGATATTGAGCACTGGTATTTGTTGTAGTCCAGTAGTCAACCTTCACATTTCCACGACGCCCTGTCATTAAATTAAGGTAACTGGCCGAACCGTAAAGGGTACTAACAAGAATACCACCACTTTGAAAACTACCAACAATAGACAAGTCAAATCCTTTATAAGCTACACGAGTATTGAATCCACCCTGAAAATCAGGATCAAGATTCATAACTTGCCTGTCATCCGGACCAATTGCCCTTGTTGGCGAACCATCAGCGTTGTAAGTACCTGTGTATTGAACTTTAATCATACCTACAGTTGAAGTTTTTCCTGGTTCCAACGTACTAAAATACTTATAATCGGCATCAGTCGTATTCCAAAGACCTATTTTCTTGTAATCGTAGATACTATTTATGGACTTACCAACAAACCACCCGTTGTTTACGTCTTGAAGAGCTCCTGAAGCAAGAGCAGTAATCTTGTTTACGTTTTTATACACATTCGCTCCCACTTCCCATGTCCATCCGTTGAGGTTGTCCAATATCACACCATTCAGTGAGATTTCGAGCCCTTTGTTTTGGGTTGCACCTACATTTTGAGTAACACTAGTCACACCTGAAGTACTGGGCAAATTAACATTCATCAAAAGATCTTTTGTGTCGGTTATATAATACTCTACACTACCGGACAAGCGATTTTTTAAGAGAGAAAAGTCAGTGGCAAAATTATAAGTATACGAATACTCCCATCCCAATTTTGAATTCGGCACAGTATTAACATTATAACCGGTACTATAAGTAGTGCCAAAATTGTATGGAGCAGTGTTTAACGATCCAAGCGTAGAGTAAGTTGCAACTGATTGATTTGAAGTTTGTCCGTAACCGGCACGTAACTTCAATGCATCAATCCAGGTAACATCCTTCATAAACGATTCTTTGTTAATATTCCAGCCTACAGATACTGCAGGATAGGTATGCCACTGATATCCGGGAGCCAGCCTTGACGAGCCATCGGAACGTACAGTACCACTTATCATATAGCGGTCGTCATAAGAATACATAACACGTCCCATCAATGACTCCAGACCCCATAACGAATATCCCTGATAAGGAACACCATTGCTGTCTTTGCCCGGGTTAACCGTAATGTCGGATGCATTAGCCTGTCCTATATTATAGAATTGTAGGTTGTCAGTCGGAATGTTTATAGCTGATATTGTTGAATAGTTATTAAAATTTTGTTCAGCTGAGTACATGGCTACTGCATTTACTCTGTGTTTCCCAAAAGAGCGGTCGTATGTAAGCAAGTTCTCAATGGCCCAATCTGTAGTATAAGAGTTAACGACACTTGCAGAAGAAGATGCTAAAGGATTGGTATTCATAACTCCCACCCCTGAATAGGTACCAGCGTTACTAAAGTTAAAGTTCGCACCGATGTTTGTGCGGTACTTTAAGCCTTCCACTCCAGGTATTTTTATTTCGGCATAGAAAGAGTTATAAGAACCTAATGCCTTTTTTTGATCTTTCCAGGTATCTCCTAAATTTTCAATCCTGTCTTTTGTCAAAACAAATCCCTGATCCAATGGCATTTGCACAAACCGTTTCAAAGTACCATCCGTATTATATGGGTTAGCAATAGGCGACTGGCTTAATACACCATATATTCCCAGGCTGGCTCCATTTGTAACATTAAAATTGGTATTTGACGTAAATCCAACACGTATGTATTTACCGATTTCCTGATCGATTGAACCGCGTATAGCATAACGGGTATAATTCTGACCAGGTATAACCGCTTGATTGGTATAATAGTTCGCGCCAAACTTATAGCTGCCCTTTTCATTACCACCCGAAACATTTAAATCGTGGCTTTGTACTGTCGCTGTTGTATAAAACATTGACTGCCAATTTGTATTCACATTATCAGCTTCATCACTTCCATTTGTAGTATATTTTCCTGCTGCTTTACGGAGAGCAACAAATTCAGATCCATTCATCATAGGGTATTCGATTGCTTTCCCCTGACCATAGTAACCACTATAGCTAACCTGCGGTGCTGCACCTTTTACCCCTTTGTTGGTAGTTATCAATATAACACCGTTTGATCCACGTGAACCGTAAATTGCAGTTGCCGATGCATCCTTTAGAATATCTACGCTCTTAATGTCGTCAGGACTAATGTCGCTGATAGATCCTGAAAATGGAATACCATCAAGTACGATCAACGGATTATTGTCAGCAGTGAGCGATCGTGTACCGCGAATACGAATTTGCAATGTAGCACCCGGCTTTGAATCTGTTTGCTCCAAATCCACCCCTGCAAGACGTCCCTGCAATGCTTGCGTGATATTACCCGCTGGAATTTCTTTCAGCACACTTCCATTTACCGAAGCAACCGAACCTGTGACAGCTTCTTTCCGCTGAGTACCATATCCGACTACAATGACTTCATTTAATGATTTGTCTTCATCTTTCAACGTAACATTGATGTACGTTTTTCCATTGACATCAACCAATTCGGTTTGATAACCAATATACGAAAAACTTAATTTTGAATTTCCGCTTGCTTTGATTTCGTAAGCTCCTGAGATATCTGTAATCGTTCCGCCAGTAGTTCCAACGACCTTAACGCTTACTCCAATTAACGTTTCACCTTTTGCATCTTTTACAACGCCCTTGACATTTATTGTTTGTGCAATCGCACAGAGAGGGAATAGAAATAATAAGAATAAAAGCCCAATAGACTTAATTTGTTTTTTGATTTTCATGATTAGAATTCATTTGATTAGATTTTTAATTACTTGGTTTAAATAATCACGCAATAAATTTTTAGGTTCCCATTTCTTTTTTTTAAATTTAGAGTTTAACTTGGTTGAATATTTATGGTACAAACATACCCATTAATATCATAATTGTTCATGGTTTTTGTTTCACAAACTTTTCTACTGGTTACATTTTCGCGTATTTTGATACAAGAATTTATCTTCCCGTTACATACACAACGTCTTTCCAACATTTAGTACATTTTTATAAACTCCTATTTTTAAATTTGTTGATTGGTTAATTGGTTAATTTGTTGATTGGTTAATTGGTTAATTTGTTGATTGGTTAATTGGTTAATTGGTTGATCCTATAGACAGGCATCACTTCGTTCCGTTGGTTTATTAATGAGTTTGTTTTTCATTTGCATATTACTTACAATATCCCCAACATTGAACTTCAAACTCTTCAAACTCTTCAAACAATGAACAAAAAACGATCTTACCGGTTCATCATCTCTCTGTCACGCTTTTGACGTTGTTTCTTAGTTGTCCCTTAGATATCCCACCTATATCCCACCTATATCCCATATCATATATAAGATGGGTTATCGGTGGAATATGGGTAGGATACGGATGAGTTACCGTATGAAATAGGATAAAAACATGACATTGAGGTGATTAATACCATGGAGTTTCTCAGGTTGGGATTGGTATAATCAAAAAGGAATATCTACAGCATCATCATGTCAATATCATGTCAATTTTGTGGCAGATATTAAGGGTTCATTAGATCAAAAATTCGTAAATAAAGACGATTGGCAGCTAATGTAGAATTTCATTGGATTTTAGATTTGCTTTTACAACATATCCGGTGGAATCAATTTTCAATCGGATGCGAAGAACTGAATTGAGTCGTTACATTCTCAACATGTTGAGAATTCGTGAAATCAACCCAATCATAGTTGCAGATACCCCAAATAAAATCAGGTTTCTTTTTCATTGAATGGTTTCTTGAATTAAAGGGTCAAAAATAGATAAACAGGAGAACAATAATCCGATTATACTGTTTTTAAATTATAATTTCATTTGTGTCGGTTTTGTCAATGATAAAATTTGTTTTATGATTTTACTCTAAGTCGATTATGAAAAAGATTTTAGTAGTCATAGTGTTTGTTTTTTTAGCTGGGGCCATATCTGCTCAACGTGACTTAACATACAAATGGTCGGCAACTGCCGAATTTGGATTAAGCAGCCTGGATGGAGATGGTGATTCCTTTATTAAACAAGCATACGGAGTTTCTGTGGAATATGCATTCTTACCATTTGCCGGAATCTCTGTTGATTATTATTATTTCCCCTTGGGAGGACCTTCATTTACAACCAATGTAAACTCAGCAAGCGTAAATCTGACAGTAAATGTAAACAGGTTGTTTTTTTCAAACACTGACTATAAAGTAATTCTAAAAGGGTCTATCGGATATGGAATAGCCGGATATACCTCCAACTATATATCTTCAACAACTCCTTCCCAGGCTTCCGTTTATAATTCAGCATCTTCTTTTCCCGTTTTAGCAGTATCCGTGGAATATTACCTGACAAAACTATTATCAGTGGGTGCAAAATCGCAATTCAGACCCTTTAATGTGAATAATTTAGAAGGTGATCCCAGGTATAACCTTGATAATGTTTATAATGATAACATGGTTGCGGCTACTCTTTACCTGCGCTTTAAATTCTCTGATTCAAACTAAAGTAGAGTGTTTGTCTTGTCAAAAAAAGACTTCCCTTCAATTTAAAACATCAAAAACCCCGTTTTTACTTAAAGCAATGCCTTTCTTTTAGAATGATGTTTGTATCTTTGCAATAATAAATTTATTTTGTCCTTACATATTTTTTTTACTCCATACCTAAAACACCAGTTACATGCAAGAATTAGAAAACCTGTTTCAACAACTTACAAAAGAAAAACTATTATCGAAAGAAGAACTGTCAGCATCAGGTTCGAACAGACGGTATTTCAGGTTAGAGAGTAAAAAAACATCCCTGATTGGTGTGGAAGGCACTTCGATTGATGAAAACAGAGCCTTTATTGAAATGGCAAAACATTTTTATAACCAGGGCATATCCGTGCCTAAGTTCCTGGCACAGACTTCTGATGGACGTTTCTATATTCAGGAAGATTTGGGAGATATCTTGCTTTTCGATGCTATTGCCGAAGGACGTACAACCGGCGTGTTCTGCGAACAGGAAAAGGAACTGCTCCGTAAAACCATGCGGAAATTACCAGCCATTCAGGTACTGGGTGCCCGTGATTTTGATTTTACCATATGCTACCCACAGCCAAAATTCAATGAACGCTCCATTTTATGGGACTTGAATTACTTTAAATACTGCTTTTTGAAATCCACCGGACTCGATTTTCAGGAAAATAAGCTGGAAGATGATTTTGCACGTCTCTCCGAATTACTTATGCGTTCACAAACAAACACGTTTATGTACCGCGATTTTCAGAGTCGTAATGTGATGGTGAAAGACGATGAACCCTATTTTATTGATTTCCAGGGTGGCAGGAAAGGACCTTTGTACTACGATGTGGCTTCATTCCTGTGGCAGGCAAAAGCACAATATAAAAAAGAATTACGGGAAGAATTGCTGCAAGAGTACCTGGATGCGCTTAAAGAATTTATGCCGGTTGATGAAGGTGATTTCAGGGAACAACTGAAACATTTCGTCCTGTTCCGGACGCTGCAAGTACTTGGAGCTTATGGTTTCAGGGGGTATTTTGAAAAGAAACCCCATTTCTTACAAAGCATTCCTTTTGCCCTTGAAAATCTACGGACTATTTTGAGAAATGAGTTTTCGGAATACCCGTATCTGCTTCAAATACTCAAGCAAATGACTGAACTGAAACAATTTCGTGAGGTATCCGTTCGTAAACCATTGGTTGTGAAAATATATAGCTTTTCATATAAGAAGGGAATTCCCCAGGACGATTCGGGTAATGGCGGAGGATATGTATTCGATTGCAGGGCCGTAAATAACCCCGGGAAATACGAACGTTATGCTCATTTTACAGGTTTGGACGAATCGGTTATTCAATTTCTGGAGGAAGATGGTGAAATCCTGACTTTCCTTGGACACGCATTTGAACTGGTGGATGCTTCTGTCAGACGCTATAAAGACCGGGGATTTGCCAATCTGATGGTCAGCTTTGGATGTACAGGGGGACAACATAGGTCGGTTTATTCAGCCCAAAAACTGGCACTTCATCTTAACTCTACATTTGGAGTCGAAGTGCAACTTATCCACCGCGAACAAAACAAAGAAGAACTGTTGCCAAGCAAATCAGACAGTCAGCCTGCAATCCCGGCACCAAATCAACCCATTAATGAATTAATCAATTGACCAACCAATCAACCAATTTGAAAGCAATGATCTTTGCAGCAGGTCTGGGCACACGCCTGAAACCGCTGACAGATAGCATACCAAAAGCATTAATTCCAATAGGGGGCAAACCCTTGTTGGAACATGT
>Ga0302167_10000050_pt1 | contig 74164 bp, 58 predicted proteins | sample I_Fen_N1_1_FD_193496 | JGI IMG/M metagenome (GOLD analysis project Ga0302167, IMG submission 193496) | Peat permafrost microbial communities from Stordalen Mire near Abisko, Sweden - I_Fen_N1_1 | ecosystem: Environmental > Terrestrial > Soil > Wetlands > Permafrost | place: Sweden: Abisko... | reverse complement strand
TAGGCTAACAACCTTAAGGTGGTTATTGCGGCGGGGCTCACCTCTTCCCATCCCGAACAGAGTAGTTAAGCCCGCCTGCGCAGATGGTACTGCAGTTATGTGGGAGAGTATGTCGTCGCCTTTCTTTTGAAAAACCCTGTTTTTAACAAAACGGGGTTTTTTATTCTTACTTTTATTTATTAGTTTATAAATAAATATAAGGTACCTTAGCTCAGATGGTAGAGCAATGGACTGAAAATCCATGTGTCCCTGGTTCGATCCCTGGAGGTACCACATAATGCTCGGATGGTGAAATTGGTAGACACGCTGGACTTAAAATCCAGTGAACAGCAATGTTCGTGCGGGTTCAAGTCCCGCTCTGAGTACTAAAAACTTCAATTGGCAAATGCTAATTGAAGTTTTTTTTTTGAATAAAGTGAAAATATCTTTACTGTTAAGATTGAAATTAGGAATTTTATAGAACATTAACCTAAAGTTTATTTCAGGTTGCGTTAGGGATGGAAGTGATATCCTTTTGCGAGAAATTATATTTTCTATGTTATAAAACTAAGGCTTCTCGCAAAAGATTTAGCGAACAGTCCGACCCGGAGGGAAACGCCCCTGTCGTTCTGTTAAATTAAATTTGTATTAGAGTTAAATTTTAAATTTTTTCTTTATCAACATTGTTTATAAACTGAATTACACCATTCATAAACACTTTTTGATCGTCCCACATAGCTAGATGACTTCCGTTTGGACAGTATAAATAGCGTCCTTTTTGAACTAACTTACTTTGTTCTTCCATTGTTTTTGGATCCATGGTATCGTATTTAGCACCAATCATTAAGGTTGGAATAGTAATTTCGTGTAAACGATTTTTGATATCCCATTTGGCAAGGCGGCCGCTGATTCCGAATTCGCTTGGACCTTGCATCAGTGTATAGATTTCATTGTTGATATGTTTACTGGCGCGATTTAATCCGTCTGGCCATTCTTTTAAGCGGCAAAGATGTTGTTGGTAGTAATTTGGAATTAATAATTCCATATAACGCGGATTATTGTAGTCTTTTTTAGCTTCAAGTGCTCTAATTTCGGTGAGAACCTCTGGCTTAATTTGTTTTGCTAATACTTTATCTGCATATTTTCCATATTCCGGTGCACTGGCCATCATGTTTGCAACTAATAAACCTTTCATGTTTTGTTGATATTTTAAGGTGTATTCCATTGCAAGTATCCCGCCCCATGAATTTCCTAGGATATAAAAATTAGTATTATCTGCGCCTATGGCTTTACGAACTTGTTCCACTTCTTCGACAAAACGTTCGGTTGTCCATAAGCTACTATCTTTTGGCTGATCACTATAATAAGATCCTAATTGATCGTATTCGTAAAATTCAAATCTTTCACGTTGAAAAAATGTTTCAAAACATTCCATGTATTCATGGGTCATTGCTGGTCCGCCATACTTTAAATTCTCCGACTGGTGTTTTTATTGGAATCATTTTGACACCTGCCGATTCAATATTTTCATTTTGCGGATAGGTAAAATAATTTGAAAGGGTAGTTGATGTATTTTCATTTTTGCAAGAAGCAATTAAAAATGAGATGATAATGATTAAGATATAGCGCATGTGTTTTTAGTTTGAAGTTGGATTATGGATTTATTTTTGGATTTAACTCTTTTTGTTGTATTCTACAGAGGAAATAGATAGGCAAATACATCAAAAACGGAATTATTAAAATGAAAGCGGATTACCATTTTTGAATGCGCTTTTAGGGAATCTTCATTATTACTTTTAATAAATAAAATTCCTTCCCGATTAGACTCTAAACTGATGAGTTTTTGAAACATAAGTTGCGCCAATCCTTTTCCGTGTTGATTTTGGCTAACACAAATAGGGCCATAGACATTAGGAGTCTTCTGAGTTTTATAAAATGTATTCATGGCGTCGACAATAGGTGGCTTTACGTTTATTATTGACAGTTTCTGATATTGTCAATAAAAAACCGATAATTTCATTATCAATAGTAGTAACAATCTGTGGCATATCTGCCATCATTTCCTGAATTTGTTGTGTGGTTAAATCTCCTGACAATGCCCCGCCCTGAGAATTTTGATTGGCTGCTTCGAGTTTTATTATTCCGTTTATATCATTAGGAGTTGCAGCCTTTATGATAATAGATCTTGACATAAGTTTTTTGTATTTAATGAAATTACAAGATAAGAAATCTCTGTTTACAAATAATAAAGTTTTCTTAATTGATTTGAATGTATTTGCTTATTTTAAAATTAGGGAAAGAAAGTATTGATTTAAATGTTCAAATCATGAAAAGATACTCATAATTACTGTATCATTCCTGAGTATTGCAATATTAGCTAATGCTCAGAAGAAAATTGAAATCACTAAGTTGCCAAAAGCGTCTCATGATTTTTTGAAGAAATATTTTAGTTATACATCAGTAGATATAGTTAAAAAAAATTCGGAATATGGTGGGAAAGGCTACGAAGTTAGACTTAAGAATGGTACCGAAGTTGAATTTTGGAAAGATGGCTCGCATCGTGAAGTAGATGGATGTAAAAATTATGCCTATGGAAAATTACTCATATTGATTATGGGTACAAAGATCTCGATGTAGATTTAACAACAATATTGGTTTGGAATTTACTAAGGAAAGCTTTTGAAAGGATGGAAAGACTGATGAAATAAAATTAACAGTATAATGTATAAGTTTGTAAAAAATCATCATATCCTTCACAATGTAATTATTATTTAAAAAATGCTACTTTAAAGTGTCAATTGTAGGATGTGATTTGTATTTTGATTTCATAGAAGTGAAATAAATATCTGAAAATTACCAGATATTGAAAAGTGATGAGTTTTGGTTTCGTGAGTTATTTTTAGATACTTTAAGAAGAGAATATGAAAAATAATGGTGAAATTGAAAGGACTGCTTAAAACAATAATTTTCTTGATATACTTTATTTAATGAAACGAAAGTACTGTAATACTTGAAAAAATTGGTTATTTCAATTTCTCTTTTAAATCAATTATTAAAATTAGAGGCAAGCTTTTTGTTTTTAAACAGATTTGACGAATGTAACAAATGGTTTAATATAATCCATATTAGGATAAAAAAAGAAAAACCCTCAACAATTGTTGAGGGTTTGAATACTGGCGGAGAAAGAGGGATTCGAACCCCCGGACCTGTTACAGTCAACAGTTTTCAAGACTGCCGCATTCGACCGCTCTGCCATTTCTCCAGTATGTTGCAATCATCTGCTGATTGCGAGTGCAAATATAAGGTGTTTTTTCAATTCTAGAAATTTATTTGATAGTTTTATAAAGGAAATAATTTTTATCTGTGTCTATAACTTTAATTTAGGGCGTTAACTCCTTATGAAACAGAGGTTTTTAATTTCACAATTTGCTGGTGCAAAAATGCCATAATAAATTATGTCATTTATATTTGATAAAATCAATCGAATAATAATATCGATTCTTATTATTTTTTTTGTTCATCTTTTTATGTGACTAGTTCAATTGTGTCCGCAGTGTGGATACAATTGTAAATAACTGTAAATTTGCAAGTTAGTTCTGAAAAGTGTTGCCCGAGCATTAATGTTAAAAACCATTGAACTGCTACACATGATAATAAAATATTCGGAGAGCTGCAGATTCGAACCCGTCTTCTCTACACCTTTTCAATACTAGATATGCATTTTTCAAAAAGCACCGTGTCATGATTATGCCACGATGTTGGCATAAAACTCAAATCAGCAATTTTCTAAATGTTTTTAAGGTAATTTAACGACTGAACTTGTTTAAAATGAATGTCATAATTCATGATGTACTGTATTGCAAAAGTACACAATATTTCTACAAAATATAAAAAATTAATCTTATGCCTTTCTTATAATGAAAATTTCAAAAAAAAGACTTTATTTATTGTGGCAAAAATGGGAGGCAACTCCATTCAGAATTGATTTAGAGAAAATTTTAAAATCCAGCACTGTTTATTGTAAAGACCATTAAAATTAAAAACTATGATGACAATTTCCATATTTTTTCCGTCATTGTTTTTTTTGATGAGAGTAAGGCTATTTAACAGCCCTGTTATGTCTGATTCTGCAAATCACCCTTAGGATGTATAGCTGCTTCCATTTTTGCAGTACTGTCGCTTCAGAATGCAAGAGCTGACAGACGCAATGCAAAACTAGTTTGGACAATGAGATCGAAATAAAATAAACTCATTAACCAATGAAGCCTCTGGAAACATTTTCGTTTTAGAGGCTATTAATTTATAATGATTCCTCATTTTTTTTGAGAAGAAAAACATTTCCCAACTTATTGCGTGTTGTGATCGTATCATATTTAGCATGGTTTTCCAGTGTAAGTGTACGTGAACCTTTAATTTATTATATTTCAATTAACTCCATTACAGACAGTTTTGTAAAGCAATCAGTTAAGACAATATGAAGCGTTGTTTTTTCCTGTGTTAAAAAAAATATTAAAAGATTGCAAAATGAGGAATCCCGTAAAAATAATATAAAATCCTTTTGTTTATTTGAGCGCGAAACGAATTAAGATTTTAAATTGAAAACCATGAAACTAAAAACTATGTGTGTTTGGATTGCTGTAGGCTTTTGCCAGCTTTTAGTCTCACAGACCTATGAATTACATAATTCTATAAATTTTAATAAGCTTAATGATGGACGTGATACTGCTGACGGAATTACCTGGTTCCAGCCTGAACCGTTAGATTATGGTATTTATCGAACTGCAGGATCTTGGTCTGCACCTTCTTATCAGCAGCTCAAAATCGCTTTTGAGACTGGTATTATCATTGACGGCGGTTACCGATATGGAAAAAGCGGAACGTTTCTGCAGCCAGGCGGAGGAAAGGTAGGTATAGGCACTTATTCACCCGAAGCCCTCCTGCATAATGCCGGAGATTTTCAAAATAATGGGAATATACTTCTCGGACATATGGGAGAGATTAATTATGTGACTTCAAGAGAAGTTGAACAAATATTAGGAATTAGAGGATCACAGGATATTACATTTGGAACTTATTCAGGACGCTGGATTGACCGAATGATAATTTCCAATTCAGGTAATGTGGGAATAGGTACTGCAAATCCGAATAATAGACTAGACGTAAATGGTGTAATTCATTCTAAAGAAGTAAAAGTGGATATGAATGGCTGGTCTGATTTTGTTTTCAAAAAAGAATACAAGCTACCGACAATTGAGCAGGTTGAAAAGCATATAGTCGAAAAAGGTCATTTGGAAAATATTCCAAATGAAGAGGAGGTTTTGAAAAATGGGATTAATTTGGGAGAAATGAATTCGAAACTGCTTCAGAAGATTGAAGAACTAACACTTTATGTTATAGAGATAAAAAAAAATAATGACAAAATGAAAAATGAAATTGAGAAATATAATAAAGAAATCAAATTTTTAAAATTAAAAAATTGTAATTAAATGAAAGTAAAATTACTTGTAGCAATAATCATTATTAACATTAATGTTTCTTACTCTCAACAAATGGGTAATGGATATGAAACTCATTTATTGGATTTTACAACGCCTCTCTTATCTGGAGCATATGGAGGCCCCAGTCCACTGGGTACGACTCCAGATAATAGCAATGAGTGGCAGCATTTATTTGTAATAAGGCATGCCAATCCATCAAATAATTATCAACTGCAGCTATCCTCTTCATATAATGAAAATGACAGGATATTTTTTAGAAAAATTGATAATACCACAAACTCTAAATGGTACGAAGTAGCAATTAGAGGAACAAATAATTTTGTTGGAGATCAAACTGTCTTGGGATCCTTATCATTAAGGCAAACAATTGAAAGTCGGCCTAATGGACAAAATGCAGAAAGTAAATCAGTTTTAAAACTTTCAAGAACCGGAACTAATGGTTACAGTTGGAATGAACACGCAGAATTTAAAATTGGTCATGGAGGAACAGGTACTACTGGAAGTAAGCTTGAGCTGTTTGTTAATGGTACTGGAAATACAACTGATATACCAGATCAGCAAGTGATGACGTGGAATTATGATGGAAACGTTGGCATTGGACAAACAAATCCAAATAACAAGCTGGATGTAAATGGAACAATCCATTCCAAAGAAGTAAAAGTCGATATGACAGGCTGGTCTGATTTTGTTTTTCAAAAAGGCTATAAATTACCGTCATTGGTACAGGTTGAGAAGCATATTACAGAAAAGGGACATTTAGAAAACATCCCAAATGAAGAAGAAGTTTTAAAGAATGGAATTAATCTGGGAGAAATGAATGCTAAGCTGCTTGAAAAAATTGAAGAATTGACTTTGTATGTTATTGAACAAAATAAGAAAATCACTGAATTTGAAAAACAAAATGGAAAGTTTATTGATTTAGAAAATCGATTAAAGAAAATTGAACTTAACTCTAAATAAAAACTCAGAAATGAAAGCAAAAATTACATTGGTACTAATGTTTTTATTCACTGTCTTGGTAAAGGCACAATCCTATTTTCCATTACGAAATGTAGAGACAAATATCCAATCTTTTTCGGGAGTTAATGGGCAGTGGATTGCTGTGGCCCCAGCAAACAACAGTTTAGGAGCGAATTATTATCAAGGCCTAAATTTTGGTTTTGACATCAACAACTATTCAAGTCTGGTAAACGGTGTAGGAACAAGCGAACTATACTTCGGCCGATGGTCAGGAAGCTGGCAAGGCTGGAATAAAATATGGCATTCAGGAAATTTAAATAGTATAACTAATGACTTTAAAGCAAAAAACATAGGTGTTGGTGTTCTAAATCCTCAGGCTGGTATAGATATATTCAAATCCTACGATACAAATGTTCCAAAAGCAATAAAGATAATGTATCAAGGTTCTTGGGGCACTCCGCAATATGCAAGTAATTATAGATTTATAGATATTCAAAGTACTGAGGAGGGGAATATCCTAGCTCTTAACGCTTATGGCATGGGCATTGGTTTTGATCCGCCATCTTACAGTTCACCTGATAAATTATATATAAATGGAAATGTTGGAATTGGTACTGCACATCCAACTTCAAAACTTACCGTTGCCGGAAATATTGCTTCAAGGGAGGTAAAGGTAACCGTCGATGCGGGAGCTGATTTTGTGTTTGAAAAGGATTACGATTTACCTTCTCTAGAATTTGTAGATAAATTCATCAAAGAAAATAAGCACTTACCTGAAATAGATTCTGCTGCTGCAATGCAGAAAGACGGAATCAATTTATCTGAGATGAATATAAAGCTTTTGCAGAAAATTGAAGAAATAACCCTTTATATAATTGAACAAAATAAATCAATAGAAGAATTAAAAAAAGAAATCAAAAATATCCAATCTAACTATAAATGAAAAATAAAACTACAATACTCATAATATTTTTTATCTTTTTTACAATCAGTTCAAGTTCACAAAGTTTTACTCCAACTCCTAATATTGCAAACTCAGGCTCAGCAAATAATTTTAAGGGTGGTTATACATTTTCTTATGCAACTGCAGGAACTCCATGGAATGGTTCCCTTATTAGTTATGGAGGACTTACAAACAACTACGATACCCAATTAAGTTCTGACTATGGCCCTAATGGAGGTAACCATATATCGTATAGAACCAAAAATGGTGATGCGAACATTTGGAATCCCTGGTTTGAGTTAGCTATACGCGGTGCTAATACATTTACGGGAAATCAAATTATAAATGGTAACCTTAGTATTGGAGTAACTAATCCATTAAATACATTTGAGGTTAAAGTACCAACAAGTACTGGTACGTCCAGTTCTGATGGTATATCTATACACGATGGAGCTGCTAATAGGCTGGGTATAAATCTTGGAATCAACACCGCAGGGGAATATTCTTATTTACAAGCTGTAAAAGGTGGCATTGGTCAAAAAAATATTGCAATAAATCCTACTGGCGGTAACGTGGGTATCGGAACAACAAATCCAACATCAAAACTGACTGTAGCAGGAAATATTGCTTCTCGTGAAGTTAAGGTTACTGTTGATGCAGGAGCAGATTTTGTCTTTGAGAACAATTACAATTTGCCTTCTCTTAATGCTGTTGATAAATTCATCAAGGAAAACAAACATTTACCTCAAATCGCTTCGGCTGATGAAATGAAAAAAGATGGGATTAATTTATCGGAAATGAATATTAAGCTTTTACAAAAAATAGAAGAATTGACCTTGTATACAATTGAACAACAGAAAAACACTGAAAAATTAACTAAAGTTATTGAAACACTCACTAAAAGATTAGAAGTAGTTGAAAGAAAATAATTTAAGCATAAAAAATTTAAATATGAAAAAAATAATTACTCTTATATTGTTTGGAATAACCATTTTTTCAAATGCCCAACAAAAAATAACTTTCAATTATGACGCCGCTGGCAATCAAATCCTAAGAGAATTATGTCTTACGGGATGTAATCCACTAGCAAAGCCGACGAAAGAAGAAGTAAAAGAAATTGAAGCTTTAGTCGATGAAGACTTACTTAAATTCTCAGAACAAGATACCTTTTCCTACTATCCGAATCCGGTTAAAGAAGAACTCTATATAAAATGGGAACTCAAGGATGGCAATTATGTTAGCTCTATTCAGGTTTTTTCTGCAACGGGACAATTGCTAAGAACCTATCAATTAATGGACAGAAATGACAGTCAAAATGTTCCTTTTCAAGAGTATTCGACTGGTATTTATCTTGTCGTTTTAGTATATAATAGCGGCGAGCAAAAAACAATAAAAATTATCAAACAATAACATATGAAGCAATTTTACTTAACATTCTTATTGCTCAGTATATCGTTTTTTGCTTCAGCTCAAGATTCAGGAGGAACACCTGTTGAAGGGGTAACCCTTATAAAGAGAAGCAATGAAATGCTAAAAACTACAATTAATAAGACTCAAATCAATAGCGAAACAGCTAGCTTATCAGCTGTAAACACAACACCATCTCCTACTGGAACTTCAACAGAAGTAGGGATTACCGAAGGGCAATTGTCAGTTTCACTTAACGGAGTAGCGGGTTATTCTATTCCAATTGCAGTACCTGCAGGAATTAATGGTGTAGTTCCTCAGGTAAGTTTAGTTTATAGTAGTCAGGCAGGAAATGGAATTGCAGGTTACGGTTGGAACATTTCAGGTGTCTCAGCTATAACTAGAATCCCTAGAACAAAATTCCATGATGGAAACGTAGGAGGAATAAATCTTGATGCTAAGGATCGTTTTGCTCTTGATGGACAACGGTTGATTTTAAAAACGGGGACAGCTTATGGCGCGGCTGGTTCGACTTACGAAACCGAGAATTTCTCAAATGTAAAGATTACTGCGGTTGGAGTGTCACCGCAAGGAAGTAATTATGGGCCTGCCTCCTTTTTGGTAAATTACCCTGATGGTTCTGTTGCAGAGTATGGTTCTACTTTAGACTCACAATCAATTACAACCTGGACCATAAATTATTGGCAAAATCCACAAGGAGTAAGAATTTCATATAATTATACGAAAGTAGATAACATTATTGTTGTAACTAGTATAAAATATGGGACGATAGTAACTACAGCACCTATTAATGAAATTCAGTTTGTTTACGCTACACGTACAAGACCAGAACAATCTTATATAGGAGGAAAAAGTATACTGAATAACAAGATACTAGAAAAAATTCAAGTAAAAAGCAATGGAATAGGTTTTAGAAATTATAACCTTTCATACGTTTCTAATTCTATAGGATACCAACGTTTAGAGAAAGTATTTGAATTAAGTGGGGATGGGACTAAAAGCTATAACCCAACGGTATTCACTTATGAAAACTCCCCCGAATCAATATCATATGCAGATATTACCACGAACTTAAGCGTCGGGAATATATCTTCTCAAAATGCAGCTACTGTTTCGGGAGATTTTGGTGGTGATGAAAAAATGGATTTCTTAATTTATCCAACAATAGGTGCAGATACTAAGTCAAAGTATTGGCTGTATTCGGATATAAATTCTGGAGGTTATAATATAGGCTTTGAACATAAAGTGGGGGCCTTTGAGGCTATTTTCCCTGTTAGCTGGCTAACTTGGAATAATAAGCTTTACTCAAAACAAGGCTGGGCTGTGGCAAAAAAGTCAGCTACTAATTATACTTTTACAGTTTATAGTGCTGGAATATCGTCTCCTATTTATTACCAATACGAAAAAGCGGTAAATTTTCCTACAGTGCCAGTTCGTGAACTTTTTAATTGTTCTGAGTATGTAAATGAAAAGATTTTTCCTAAAAAGATACTTTCTGGGGATTTCAATGGTGATGGTCTCACTGATGTAATTACAATTGATATGGGACTTACAGAATCATTCTTTAATGGTGGTGATAACTCGGACTGTTATAATAATATAGGTTATGAGTTTATTAATTCAAATAAAGTTTATTTTGTCGATTTAAAGAGGGATAATACCACCGATTTTTTAACATATTCAGGGGAATTAGCATCATTTATTACTTCTGATTCTAGAATAGAAGTGGCTGATGTAAATGGTGACGGAAAATCAGATTTCATGATTTTTGCAAAAGGAAAAGTAACCACTTATACACTCAACGATAACAATCAACTGACCTTATTATTTGATTATGCGGACACTCAAATTATTTCAACTTCAAACTTACCTCTGTTAGGAGATTATAATGGTGATGGGAAAACAGATTTTATGATTCCTGCCGATGGGACCAATAGGACGATGGCATGGATTACTTACACGTCAACTGGAACTAGTTTTTTAAAAAGCTATCCTTTTGCTGGAGTCTGGTATGAACCTAATACTAGCATTAATACTTATAATTATGTAGTAACCGATTATAATAAAGATGGGAAATCTGATTTAATTATAACTTCAACCTCTAAGAACACAAGTTCTTCAATGGGGCGAATAGATATTAGCAGTTATAATAACAAATCAGGCATTTTTTCTTACCCTGTTTCTGCTTCTGCTTCAAGTGTAAATAGTGTAGATATTAATGTGAACACACTACCTATTTACCTACCCACTGGAAGAGGTATACCAGGTAATGGTAAACCATACAACCCAACTTTGGAAATTGCATTTTTAAGTAATAATAAAATATTTTATTTTAATTCAAAGAAAGATAACACCCAAGATCAATTACTACGAACTATAACCACTGGAAACGGAGTAAGAGAATCAATTACCTATCAGCCATTATCTGCGACTTCTTATAATGAGAGATACATGCCAATATACACTACTGGATATGCGGAGACTTATCCCAAGATAGATATAGAATCTGCAGCAACTGTACAGCTAGTTACCAAATTGGAGAAACAAAGTGCTTCTGTTTATAAAAAACAATTGTTTACCTATGCGGGCGCAACTTCCAATTTAGAAGGATTAGGCTTTATGGGGTTTCGTGCGTCGATGCGAACGAATTGGTTCGAAGAGGATAGCAAGGCGATTAGTACCGTGTCTAAGTTTGATCCAAATTTGCGTGGAGCTATTGTTGAAAGTTATACTTATTTAGGGATAGTTGGTCCTTCAATTGCATTAAATAATGTGATTCCAAATGTTCCAAGAGCAAGCCAAGTCACCGTAGACAACACCAGAACAGCAACTGAAGCTCTTTTAGCAACAAACAGTATTACGTTTAGCCCTGGTGCAATTATTAGCCCTGGAGCAGGTAATACCTTTATTGCCAAAATCACTTCTGATTACGATGCTAATGGGTACACAGAAACAAATACCACACCACCATATGACCTGATAAGTAAATCCTTGTCCTTTTATGAAACTAGTCTTTCTGCATCCAAGGTTTTTAAACTCCAAAATGTGAGATCCAACAATTATGATATCCTAAATGATAGAAGTGATGAAACCAATACTGTATATGATAACTTCAACAATCCTATAGAGTCTATAACTAAAATTAGATCAGGAGGAGTTAACCAACAAGTCACAACTAGTGTAATAGCTTATGAACCGGTTATAACCTCTCCCTATATGGTAGGCAGGCCTAAAAGCAAAACACAAAATGTAACAGCTTTTGGCGATAGTATGAATTCTAAGGAAACTTATCAATACGGCTCGGGATCCGAAAGTAATTTATTAAAAGTAATCCAAAAATGGGGCAACAATACAAATGCTATTACAGAAACCAATGGGTATGACACTTTTGGAAATATCATATCAAAAACGATATCGGCACCCGGTGTGGCAGATAGAAAAACGAGCTTTGGATATTTTCCAACAGGTATTTTATTAAAAGAAAGTACTGATATTGAGGGATTCAAAACAGCATTTGAATATTATCCTAACGGTACACTCAAATCAGAAAACAAACAAACAGAACTTGGTGTCTGGAATAATACTTTGTTAACTGGTTATGAGTATGATTCCTGGTTCAGGAAAACGATAGTCACTGATTATTTGGGTAAAACCCATACATATGCCTATATACGCGAAAGCGAGAAAGCTAAAATCACGCTCATTGGAAACAGTGATGATACTTATAGTGAAGAGCTATATGATGAATTGGGCAGAAAAATTCGTACTGGTATAAGAGGCGTACAAGGTATTATGTCTTACAAAGATTTTAAATACGATATTTACGACCGAAATTTTAGTTTTAGTGAACCCAATACAGGCAGTCCATTATGGAATACCACTTTGTATGATCTTTACGGCCGTCCCGAAACTATTACAGATTACAAAGGTAAAGTACTGACTATAAAATATGATAAACGTACCACTACAATAACTGATGGCAGCACTGGTCAGATCAAAACATCTACCAAAAATGCAATGGGTAATGTGCTTACCCTGATCGAAAGCCCAATAGGAGGTACCATAAATTATAGTTATTTTGCCAACGGAAATCTTAAGGAAACCAATTATAATGGCAATAAAATAAGTATAATACAAGATGGCTGGGGACGCAAGATCAGCCTAACAGATCCTTCGGCCGGTACATATACGTATGACTATAACGAACTCGGCGAAAGTACAAAAGAAACAACTCCAAACGGCAGTACCACCTATAAACTGAACGATTGGGGTAAACTTGAAACCAAAACTATAGCTGGCAATAATACTAACAGTACTACCCAGTATACCTATACGCCAGACAGCAAATTGCTTCTAAAAACGGTATATACTGATGATTGGGACGCAGGGAAAACAATTGTTACCGATTATACCTATGACTCGAAAAAACGTTTGGAAACCACTACTGAAACCACAAGTTATGGTGCTGTTTTTACAAAAAAAATAGAATATGATGCATGGGGCAGGGTTGAAAAAGAAACCAAAACCGCATCTTTAAACGGAAAAACCAGTACCTCTGCTACGCAAAATGAGTACAAAAATGGTTTTGCATATAGAGTATATGAAATAAAAAACGGACAAAAGACCAAAACTCTTTGGGAAACAACCGAGGTAAATGCTCAGGGGCAGCTGACCAAAGCGGCACTTGGTAATGGAATTGCTATCAATAATATATATGACAGTTATGGTTATGTGACCAATATAAAGCACACTTTGGGTATGGCCACCATTATGGAATTAGGTACCAATTTTGACACACAGCGAGGCAATCTTAAGTGGCGTAAAAACAGCCTTTTTGGAAATGTTACTGAAAATTTTGATTATGATAGCCAAGACCGTCTTACACAATACCCTAATGCACAAGGTGCGCAAGAAAACCAAACTTATGAAGACGATGGTCGTATTAAATCTAACACAGTAGGAACTTATAATTATGCCAATTCAAATAAAAAATATCAAAATACCTCGATAACGTTAACTTCCTCTGCTTTATCTGATTATCAAACCAAACCCTTACAGACGGTTAGCTATAACACTTTTAAGAGTCCTGTAGAAATAGTAGAAGATGGTAAAGACAAAATAAGTTTTGTGTATAATGACAATAATGATCGCAGTGTTATGTTTTATGGAGGATTAGGACTTAAGGAAATCCGAACCTACCGTAAACATTACAGTGCCGATGGCGCTATAGAGATCAAAGAAAATACCCAGACAGGAGAAGTTGAGTTCGTAACTTATATTGGTGGTGATGGATACTCGGCTCCGGTGGTCTATAAAAAAGAATATAGTAGCGCAGGAGCTATACAAGAACAAACCTTATATTTGCATAGAGATTATCAAGGTAGTATCCTGGCCATAACCAACGAGACAGGGGCTATAGTAGAAAAAAGACAGTTTGATGCTTGGGGAGCAATTGTAAAAGTACAAGATGGTGCAGGTACTATATTAAACGGTCTTACAATTCTGGACAGAGGCTATACAGGGCATGAACACTTGCAAAGCGTAGGCCTAATACACATGAACGGACGTCTGTATGACCCAAAACTACACCGTTTCCTGCAACCGGACAATTATGTACAAGATCCTGATAATACCCAAAACTACAATCGTTATGGGTACGTACTAAACAACCCTCTAAAATACACGGATCCTAGTGGGGAGTTTAAAATTAATTGGAATGACATAGTTGCGGGAGTGGCAATAGTTGTTGGAGCAGTTTTGTCTGCAACCGGAGTTGCAACCGTAGTTGGTGCTGCATTAATTGGGGCGGGAGTGGCACATTTTGGTGCCACATATGCAGAGTATACTAAAACTGGAGATTGGAATGCTGCTTCAAATAATGCTGGGATTAGTTTTGGTGCAACCGTTACGACTGATTTTGGTTATGATGATTCGAAAAATCATATTCCTGGTGTTACTCAAAATGATCCAATTGTGAGCTCAATTAGTGGAGGGAATGGCGTTGGAAGCAATTCTGTACAAGGACCAAGTGATCGTGCAAAGGAAATTATGTTGAGATACAGAACAAAATATGAATTCTACGGGGCAAACTTAAAACTAGATGCTTTTAAATATGGTAGTGATACTTATAATTCCACATTATTCGGTACGATACATACTTCTTTTGAGTTTTATAATGATTATAAAAAAAATGGTTTAGATTCAAAAGGCGGACTACTTTTAATTCACGAATATGGTCATTACCTGCATGCTCAAAGCGCACCATTAAACTTTTATAGTTATGCTATGTGGTCAAGTATGGCTACAGCAAGTTCTGTCTCAGCGTCCTCTAATTGGACAGAAATTAGGGCAAATACTATGGCATATTATTATTTTGGGCAACCTAAATATAAATATTGGGATCCTAAAAAATACCCGATTGATTCAAATTATTTAAGCAAACAAGAAATTTATAACTTAACACACCATCTTAAACCTTTTAACCCTTAGTATGAAAAATTTAAAGTTATATAGTATCATTTTACTTTCATTATTAACATCTTGTATGGATATAAATGATAGTAGAGGTATTATTACCCATAACAAATCTAATAATAGTATATATTGTTTTTATCTTCAACATGATTTAACTAAAATGGATAGCGTTCCTCAATATTCTTTTCCTCCTCATGAGACAAAAGCCAATGAGGATGACATTAATTTGATAGTGAAGCCTCGTTGGGAAGAATATATAAAAACTTGCGATAATCAAAAGATAAGATATTATATTATTAAAAAAGACAGCGTAGATAAATATGGTTGGGAAACAATATTTAGGAAAAATATTTACAATAAAAAGTATCTTTTTACAATTGAAGAATTAGATCGTTTGAATTGGACAATTGCTTATGAAGGAAACTAGATAGTTTACAGAATAACATATAGAAACTAAAAATTGATAATTTAAGTAAAAGCTATTTTGTTGCGTTAATGTATAAGTTGTGTTGGTGATTATAATTTCATTAGGTACTAACAGATAATCAGATATTTATAGTATATCACATAAAATTAAAACAACCTTCGGGTTGTTTTTTATTTTATAATATCTTAAATCGAAAAAAATGGGGTCAAACCATACTAGTTGTTACAGATGTGTTGATGACATTCTAAAGAGGATAAAATATGAAAAGACGAAGTCTGATAATCAGAGATATATTTTGCAGTAGTATGCAGTAAAACAAGAGTTCAAAATTATACTTATGAAGCTTACAAATCAGATATTAATCAAAATATCATTCTATTAACAAAAGAATGTTTAGGGATAAGAAGCACCGCAAGAATACTGAAAATATCAACCACGACATTACTAAAAAGCATTGTATCAATTTCCAGAAATATAAATAAACCAATTATCAAGATGGGCAAAACTTATGAGGTTGATGAACTTTGTACTTACATCAGGGACATGAAAAATTATATCTGGCTGCTTTATGCCGTGGAAAAAAGAATTCTAAAAAAGTTGTAAGTTTTAATGTTGGAAAAAGAACCAATAAAACTTTGAGTCGTGTTCTGGAAACTTTAAAATTATCTGAAGCAAAAAAGATATTTACTGACCGATTAAAAACTGACAGCTATCTTATTGACGAAAGGTGCACTCGGTAAAACGTTTAGGAACAAACCATATTGAAAGGAATGACACTCAGAACTCATTTAAAAAGATTAAACAGACGAACAATCTGCTTCAGTAAAAGTCTGGTTTTTTTATAGCTGTCTTAAAAATTTACTTTTGGATTTGAGTAATAAAACATTAAGTTTATCCTTTAAAAGCATGTTCTTAAATAGGTATGTTTAATAGGTAAATATTTGTAAAAATATTTGCAGAACCCTATAAGTATAAGTACAATGGAAAAGAACTGCAAGACGAACTGGGGCCTTGGGATGTACGACTATGGGCTCGTAATTATGGTCCTGCTTTAGGACGATGGATGAACTTTTATCATAAAGCTGAACAAATGCGGAGATTTAGTACTTATAATTATGCTTTTAATAATCCTATCTATTTTATTGATCCTGATGGAATGGCTCCGGAAATTATTGATTCAAAATTTCAAGACAATGCCACAAAAAATGCATATACTAGCACAGTAGAGAAAGCAACAGGGGGGACTTATAGCGTGACTGTTGATCCCTTAATAAATGGAGGGAAAATTGTATTTACTCAGACAGGGCAATGACCAGTTACACAAGAACAACAGGCTTTCATCGACGAGTATAAAGCTGTAGCGGATAGTGGATAGTCCTATTGTTGTAAATCAGGATATTGTATCAAATGATAGTTCAACTGTTGTTGGAAGTTTTCAATCAAATACTATTGACATGGGAGATGTAGCTCAATTTGACATTGTGGGACCAGGTGCTGCTTCTAGCGCTGGTGCAATTATTCACGAAACCGTAGAACAATTAGGAAAGGCTACTATGGGAATAGCTAAGGGAAGCTTAAGAGCAACTACTGTAGATGCAGAAGGTAGTGTTTCATACACTGATTTTAATACGGCAGATGCTACTGCATTAAAGGCAGAGAATAAGTAAATGGAATATCAGAACAGAGGGAGCATGTTTTGATACTTTTGCAGAGAAAACGGAAAAATAACGAAACAAGCAGTAATTCCTCAAGTTGGAGGAACAATTAACGTAATGAAAAAATAAATCTATGAAAATCTTTTTAGCCCTTATCTTTTTATATTCATGTTCTACTACGAATAAAAATATAGAGACCGAAAGCTCTCGATGTAACGAAAATTTAAAGTTTAAAACAGAGTTTTTTAAAAATATTAGAAATATTGAAGATCAAATGACAAAAGAAAAGGATGAAACTTTTGATATTTCATTGAAATTTGTTTCTAGGTACTCGCATGTTTCATTTGAGTCAATGACTAATTATGCACACACATATCCCCTTGCAGTATTTGAGAAGGACAGAATAGGTTGGCTAAAATGGTATGAAGAAAATAGATGTAGTAATATTCGATTTAGGTAACGTATCAATTAGGTAGTGTTTCAGATTAGGTGTTTTATATATTAACAATATAACTAACTGAAAGAGAATATAAATTTATAATTTTTGAATAGTAAATGATGACCTGCTGGTCGTCTTTTTTGTTTTTACTACTTTAAAATGGGGAATGTATCAGAAGAAATTAATCAATTATTGGCTTCTTTATATCAGCAGTCAAAAGGTAAATCTTGAAGATATTTGCAAGTGTGATACAGTTTCAAACCTAATTGAGGCAGGCCTTGGTTTTGCTGAATTTCAGGTTTTCAAAAACACTATGTGCCACAATTTTGCTACAAAACTCAAAGTACGGCTTTCTGTCTTTAGTAATGATGTATAGATTTGTATCTTATGTATACTTCAAGAGCATTATATATTACCTAATAGTACAAGACTAATTTCTGGAAGTGAAATTAGCATTTCGTAAGTAATTTATATTTTATTTTGAAAGCTTATTTCTTGATTCAAACTAGAGGAAAGTTTAGGGTTAAGGTTAGTGCTGGCCCATCTTTTTTTTGAAATGGCTTGTCCAGTTGACATTGAAATTTGTTTGTTATTGTAGCTCAAACATAAATTGGAAATTTGCCGTTCTTGTTTACTCTAAAAGTTATCAAGCGTTGTTTTTTCCTGTGCTAAAAAAAATATTAAAAAAATTACAAAATGAGGAATCCCGTAAAAAAAATATAAAATCCTGTTGTTTATTTGCACGCGCAGTGAATCAGAATTTATAACTAAAATCATGAAACTAAAAACTATTTACGTATCGATGGCAGTTGGCTTTTGTCAGCTTTTAGTATCGCAAACATATGAATTACATAATTCAATAAATTTTGGGAATGTTAATGACGGGCGTGATGTTGCTGATGGAATTACATGGTATAGTTCTGAGCCACTTGATTATGGAATCTATAGAACTGAGGGAGCATGGTCTGGTCCATTTTATCAGCAACTTAAAATGAGGTTTGATACCGGTGTTATTATCGACGGTGGCTTTGCTCATGGAAGAAGTGGAACCTTTTTGCAACCCAGCGGAGGAAAGGTAGGTATAGGCACTTTTTCACCAGAAGCACTTCTGCATAATACGGGGGATTTTCAAAATAATGGAAATATACTTCTTGGGCATATGGGAGATGTTAATTATGTAACTTCAAGAGAAGTAGAACAAATATTAGGGATCAGGGGATCAAAAGATATAAGGTTTGCAACTTATGCAGGAAATTGGATTGAAAGAATGGTAATATCCAATTCAGGTAATGTGGGAATAGGAACTTCAGCTCCTGACAATAGTTTAACCATTCGAACGAGTCCTGCGCAGCTTAGTTCCCATATTTATTTTGGAGAACCACTAGCTGTTCAGGGGCAGCCTTCTGCGACACTTTGTTTTGGAGGTTCCGGAATTCAAAATGCCGGATTTACATGGGTGCCAAATAATGTTGATTCCGGAAAATTATTTTTATCATTCGGAGGAAATGACAACGGTTTTTATAATGCAACAAAAATGACTTTTCAATCTAACGGAAATATTGGAATTGGAACAGTAAACCCCTCAAACAAGTTAGATGTCAACGGCACCATACATTCACAAGAGGTAAAAGTAGATATGATTGGCTGGTCAGATTTTGTGTTTAAAAAAGATTATAATCTGCCAACTCTTGATCAGGTTGAAAAACATATTGTAGATAAAGGCCATTTAGAGAATATTCCAAGTGAAGAAGAGGTTTTAAAAAATGGGATTAATGTGGGAGAAATGAATGCTAAGCTTTTGCAGAAAATTGAGGAACTGACATTGTATTTAATAGAAATGAAAAAAGAAAATCAAAGACAAAATGAAGAAATAAAAAAGCAAAGTAAAGAAATCGAATATCTTAAAACCAGAAAATGAAAAAAATGCAAGTCACTTTCCTTTGCGTACTAATGTTTCTAACTACAAAAGCGCAAACACTTAATCCTACTTATAATATTGTATCTCCTGGGACAGCAGACTCTTTTAAAGGGGGATACACTTTTTCATATTCATCAGCTGGGACGCCTTGGACTGGCTCGCTTATTAGTTATGGAGGAGCGGCAAATGGTTATGATACACAGATTAGTTCTGATTATGGCGCTAACCGTATTTCTTTTAGAACAAGAAATGGCGATCACAATTACTGGAATCCGTGGAATGAATTGGTGACATCGTTGGGTGATAATTATTTGGCAGGCAGTCAAAAGATTGGCGGGACTTTATCAATAGATGTTTATCAATCTACATCTCCTTTTTCTGTGGGGAATAATCATGGTATTAAGTTGTCAATTGGAAATAGCGCATGGACTAACACATCAATTATAGAAACAGGTTATACAGTTCAGACTGGAGATTTTACTGACTTTAAAGTACCAGGTTATGCTCTTAATAGTGCTTTCGTTCGCATTCTGCGAGATGGAAATGTCGGTATAGGAGTAACTAAACCTGCAAATAGGCTAGACGTAAACGGCACAATCCACTCCAAAGAAGTGAAAGTGGATATGAATGGCTGGTCTGATTTTGTGTTTAAAAAAGAATACAGTCTGCCAACGCTTGAAGAAGTTGAAAAACATATAGCCGAGAAAGGGCATTTGGAAAATATCCCAAGTGAGGAAGAGGTTTTGCAAAATGGAATTAATCTTGGTGAAATGAATGCAAAGCTTCTTCAGAAAATTGAGGAAATGATGCTCTACATTATTGAGATAAAAAAGGAAAATCTGGAGATCAGAAAAAAAGTAGACAATTTAGAAAGGTAAGCATGAAAAGTAAAGTATACATTTTTATATCTGTGTTTTGTACTTGGGCTGTTAATGCTCAGATATATACACCCTCAGGCATTATCCATGGAACTTCAAGTAATGCTAATGTTGGTATTGGTACAGCGAGTCCAATGGCAAAGCTTCAAGTTGACAACGGTAATATACTGGTTCGAAATTTTGCTAATGTTGACAATCAATCTGCCATTATGATTGCCCATGCAATAAATATTACCACGTACGATACATTTGGAACATCGCTCCGCACCATCACTGAAAGTGCAGGATATAACACTTATGGTTTGCAGTTTTTTACGCAGGCATCTTACGGAACCGGACAAACCGAAAAGTTGAGGATACTTGGAAATGGTAACGTTGGAATTGGCACAACAACACCAGATAGCAAATTGGCTGTAAACGGCACAGTCCACTCCAAAGAAGTAAAAGTGGATATGACAGGCTGGTCCGATTTTGTGTTTAAAAAAGAATACAATCTGCCAACGCTTGCTGAAGTTGAAAAACACATTTTAGAAAAAGGACACTTAGCAAATATTCCAAATGAAAAAGAAGTTTTGAAAGGCGGAATCAATTTAGGAGAAATGAATGCTAAGCTTTTGCAAAAAATTGAAGAGCTAACACTATATGCAATTGAGCAGGATAAAAAAACAGAAAAATTAAATGCTTTTATTTTAGAGCAGAGTAAACTTATTTTAGAACAAGGTAAACGTTTAGAAAAACTGGAAAATAAATTATGAAGAGAATAATCACTCTTTTATTATTTAGGATTTGTTCCGTATCATATGCCCAGTAAAAAATAACTTTCAGTTATGATTCGGCAGGAAATCAGATCGTAAGAAACTTATGCATTTCGGATTGCAATCCAACAGGGAAATCAGTGGATGAAGTTAGAGAAATGGAAGCAGTTACGGAAGATGATCTGATTAAATTTTCTAAAGAAGATGTCATTTCATATTATCCTAATCCTGTAAAGGAACAGCTTTATTTAAAATGGGAGCTAATCAATGACAACAAGGTTTCCTCTATAACCGTATATGCATTTAGTGGTCAGGTCCTTCAGCGTTTTTCCAGAACTGAATCATCCGACAATCAGATCATTTCCTTTACCGAATGTCCTAGAGGGGTATATCTGGTGACCCTCGACTATAATTACGGAGAACATAAAACCATTAAAATTATTAAACAGTAAAGAATATGAAGCAGTTATACGTTATACTAATATTTATAAGCTTTAATTTATTTATGTCTGCTCAATCAGCAGAAGTGGGTGTTACCGTAGGAGAATTATCGGTCTCCTTATCGGGAGCCGCAAATTATACAATTCCGATTTCAGTTCCTCCTGGTATAAATGGAATTGTCCCGCAAATTAATATCGGGTATAGCAGCCAGGCAGGAAACGGAACAGCAGGATACGGCTGGAATATCGGAGGAATATCAACAATTGGAAGAATTGCCTCAACAAAGTTTCATGATGGCGTAATTGATCCTGTAGATTTCGATAACCTAGACAGATTTAATTTTAACGGACAGCGGTTAATTATAAAAAATGGAACAGGTGGCGTTTATGGAACAAATGGAACAATTTATGAGACTGAAAGTTTTTCAAATGTTAAAATAACTTCTTATGGAGTACATTCAAGCGGCGCTAATTATGGACCAGCTTATTTTGTAGTTGAGTATCCCGATGGTTCAAAAGCATATTACGGAAATTCTTCAGATTCTCGCTCAATTACGGATTGGGCAATAACTTACTGGGAAAATGCCCAGGGAGTTAGAATCAGTTATACTTATTTACAAGCAAATAATGTCTTAGATATAGCTTCTATAAAATATGGTGCACTTGGAACTGATACGCCACTAAACGAAATTGCATTTAATTACGTAGCAAGGGCTAGAGCTGAGCAGGCATATATTGGAGGACAGCTTTTTACCAAAACTAATAAGCTTTTAAGTATTAATGTTAAAGGGAATAATCTTGGATACAGAAATTATTCTTTAGAATACAACACGACTTATTTAGGTTATGAACAGTTAACTAAAATAACTGAAAAAAGTGGAGACAATTCCAAGAGCTATAATCCAATGGTTTTCACATACGATGTCGGTGAAGCAGTAATTTCCAGCAAAGAAAAGCCGATAAGTACAAATATTGGTTTAGGTGCTGTAAGTATGAACAATTCTGCAGTTGTTTCGGGTGATTTCGATGGAGACGCTAAAATGGATTTTGTATTGTATCCTATAACAGGAGCAAATAAAAAAAAGGAGTTTTGGTTATTTAAAGATATTGGTAGCAGTACTTTTACACTTCCTACAAAAGTTACTTGTGGTGCGTTTGAGAGTATTTTTTCGTCAACCGGGTTGTTGACAAATGGGAAAATGTTTCATTATCAAGGTGTGACTGTTGCACAGATGGATACAGATTTGAGTACAGTTAATTTTAACACCTATTATAATTCTACATATGGGGTTGGTTTGGAAAATACAAAGAAAACAGTTTTTCCATATAGAGAAATTCAGTCTTGTGATACTTATTATAATCAAGGTCAGAGAAAATATTTTTTTAGCGGTGATTTTAATGGTGATGGTTTAACAGATGTAGTAGCAATAGATAGAGATCTGGATGAATCCTATTGTGAGGTTGATCCTTACACAGGTGAAACCAGATTTATCTGGTCTACTAATAGCCCTGGTGGAGTATATTTTGTGGATTTGGATCGAAGAAAAACAACAAACTTTGTAAATTATGCTGGTGCATTACAGGATTATTATATTACAGGTGACAGCAGGATAGAAACTTTTGATGTTAACGGAGATGGTAAAACGGATATTTTGCATTTTAAAAATGGAATGGTGTCTGTTTATTCATTAAACAACAACAATCAGTTAGAGCTATTGTGGAAGACTCCTGACACAGATTTAAAACCAGTACAGTCAATATTACCGGGTGACTACAATGGCGATGGTAAAATGGATTTTATCATAAGTAAAAGTACTGGTCTTAATGCAACAGAATTCGTTAAATTTTTATCCAAAGGGAATGGATTTGAAAAATTTACCCAGACATATAGTTTTAATAATTTAGGTGTTTATGAAACTAGTACAGGTATAACAACTGCTACTAACATACCGGTAGATGTGAATGGTGACGGAAAAACGGATATAGTCAGAGTAACAGGTAATTATGGAAAAGCTGCTAATTCTGCAGGAACAAACATAGTAGTTTATAATAATACTGGTTCAACATTTTCAAATGCTGTTTTATCCTATTCTACTTCAACTTCAAGTGCTGTCAAAAGTTATGCAGTTCCAGTGTTTTTATCACCCAATAATAATAATAAGAATTTGTCTGTAGGGGTAATCAGCGATAACTTGCTTTATTATCTTGAATCAAAGGATGATTTTAGTAGACAAGGTTTGTTAAAAACTGTAACTAACAGTAATGGAATTAAAGAAACAGTTACTTATAGTCCTTTACAGCAGGATCAATATGAACCATTTTACACTCCCACAGTATTTACCGAGACTTTTCCAAATATAGACATTATTGCTGCGCCAAACTTTAAAGTGGTAACTAAGCTGGAACAGCAAAGTGCTAATCAGTATAAAAAACAAAATTTTACTTATTCAGGAGCTGTATCAAATGCAGATGGAATTGGTTTTCTTGGATTTAGATCAACTATGAGAACAAATTGGTATGAAGATGAATCTAAAATGATTTCTAATATCTCTAAGTTCGATATTTCTCAACGTGGTGCGAATATTGCAAATTATAAAGTACTCGGTTTTCATGGTCCACTATTACCAACAATAAATCCAGTTTCAAGAATAATTACAAAAGATCAGAATTACACTGTAACTGTTTCAGATAATTTAATTGCCACACAGAAAATTGTTTTAAAGCCGAACACTATAATTCAGTCTGGAAGTACATTTTCTGCAAAAATAGTTCCAGAAGAAAATAATTCAACAAATACTCCTACTGATTACATTACAAAATCAATCTTAACTTATGAAAGTGATTTACTGCCTAATAAGGTTTTTAAAATACAAAATACAGTTGTCAATCAATATAATAAGTTAGAAGGAACTAATATTGAAACAATCAATACTTATGATGAATATAATAATGTAACTAATTCTAAAATTTTATCTAAGGAAGGATCTGCAGTTATTCAGACGGCGATATCTGATATCGTTTATCAATCTCCAATACAATCCCCGTATATTTTAGGACGAATAGGCACTAAGACCCAAAATGTTTCCGTAAGCGGGGATAATATGACAAGTAAAGAAACTTATACATACAATAGTACTCAGCTACTTACAACTATTGAAAAATCTGGTCATGGAACATCTGCGGTAACGGAAAAAAATGATTATGATATTTATGGTAATATTATACGAAAAACAATAAGTTCGCCAACTGTGGCAGCCAGGGTTACTAGTTATGAATATGATATCTCTGGCAGGTTTTTAACAAAGAGCACCGATATCGAAGGACTGTCTAAAACATTTGATTATAATTTAAGTTCCGGAGTGCTCAATTCAGAGACTAATCAGAATGGATTAAAGACTTCTTATTTATATGACAGCTGGTTTAAGAAAACCCAAACAACCGATTATTTAGGCAAGAGTAATTATTACGTTTATAGCCGCAGCACTGGTAAGACAGTAGTAACAAATAATGGCGATGATAACAGTAGTATCGAAGAGACTTTTGATGATTTAGGAAGAAAAATTAAAGTAAAGATTAAGGACATATCAGATAATTTTTCGTCTATAGATTATTTTTATGATATTGAGGATCGTAATTATAAAGTAAGTGAACCATATTTTGGGGGGAGTTCTTCCCAGTTTAATGAAAGCAAATATGATGTATATGGCAGATTGTATAATAGTGTTTCGTTCACTGGAAAAATAGTAGACTATACATATTCTGGTCTTACAACTACTATCAGTGAAAGTTCAAAAACTAAGATATCTACTAGAAATGTTATAGGGAATATAGTGTCAATTACGGACAGTCCGGGAGGTACAATTACCTATACTTATTTTGCCAATGGAAACCTAAAAGAATCTGACTATGGAGGTGTGAAAACTACTGTAACGCAGGATGGATGGGGAAGGAAAACCAAACTTGTAGATTCATCTGCAGGAACGTATAGCTATGAATATAATGATTTGGGCGAAATAACAAAAGAAACGACACCTAATGGTACTACTACTTATACACTGAATGATTATGGAAAAATAAAAGAAAAAACTATTGTAGGAAGTTTGGCTAATAGTAAAACCACATACAATTATGATTCGACTTCGAAACTGCTCCTAAAAAGCGAGTTTCAAGATTTAATAAATGGTGGCAGTATTACAAATGATTATTTTTATGATTCTTATAAAAGGATTAATAAAACAATCGAAACTACGCAGTACGCCATATTTACAAAAGAGTTTGATTATGATGTGTTTGGAAGAGCTAATACTACCACATTTACTGCAAAAGCAGCTGGTAAAGGCAGTTCGAGGGTAATCAGAAGTACTTATAAAAATGGAGTACAATGGCAGATTTTGGATAATGCTACTTCGGCTGTTTTATGGCAGACAAATACTTTAGATGCGAGAGGAAAGCTCTTAACGGCATTGTGTGGGCCTGTTTCAATAACAAATTCATATGATGCTTATACATACCCTTTGGAATTTAATTATAAGTTAACTGCTAATCCTGCAGTAAATATTTTAAAATTAGGTACCATTTTCGATGCTAAAAAAGAGAATCTGACTAGCAGAACCAACAGCCTGTTTGGCAGAAATGAAACTTTTAAATACGATGCATTAGATCGTTTAACAGAGTTTACAAATCCGCAGGGAAATCAGGAAACGCAGACGTATGATGATAGAGGAAGAATACTTCAAAATAATGTAGGATTATATAATTATAAAAATACAGGAAAACCTTATCAGAATACTTCTGTAGATGTTGCGGCAGATGCTTTAGCATATTACACGGAAAGACAAACTTTAAATCTTACATATAATACTTTTAAAAGTCCCGTGGAAATTGAAGAAACGGGGATTGATAAAATTAGTTTTAATTATAATGACAATAATTCTAGAAGTGCCATGTTTTATGGGGGACTTCAAGTAAATAAATTTTTAAGAACTTATGCAAAATACTATTCTGCTGATGGTTCTATGGAAATTAAACATAATCTCACAAATGGTGCCGTTGATATAATAACTTATATTGGAGGTAATGGCTACACAGCACCATTAATGTTGAAAAGCGATGGCACGACCCAAAATTATTTATATTTACTGCGTGATTATCAAAGCTCAATTATTGCTATTGCAGATCAATCGGGTACAGTTTTAGAAAAAAGGCTTTTTGATGCTTGGGGAAATATCGTAGCAGTACAAAATGAAGCAGGAGTTCCACTTGCGGGATTATCTATTTTAGATAGAGGTTATACGGGACATGAGCATTTACAGAGTATTAATATTATACATATGAACGGGCGTTTGTATGACCCAAAACTGCATCGTTTTATGCAGCCTGATAATTTTGTTCAGGATTCTTATAATACTCAAAATTACAATCGTTATGGATACTGCTGGAATAATCCGTTAAGATACACTGATGTTAGCGGAGAATGGATTCATATTGTAGTTGGTGCTGTAATTGGAGGATTAGTTAACTGGGGAGTTCATGGATTCCGAATGGATATGGAAGGACTAAAGGCATTTGGGATTGGTGCGGCTGCCGGTGCTTTGGGTGCCGCAACTGGAGGTGCAGCATTTGCTGCTGCTGGTGGTGCCGCTGGCGGTGTAGGAGGCTTTGCAGCAGGTGCTTTTGGAGGTGGTGTCGGAGCTTTATATTCTTCCGTAGCTTTGAGTGCCGGAAACAATGCTGCATTTGGAGATCCGCTTCCGTCTGGAAAAGATATGATACTTGGAGTTGCTTTTGGAGCCTTGACTGGTGGTATGATGAATGGAGTTACGGCATCACTTAACGGAAGATCATTTTGGACAGGAAGTGTCCCAAGGGTATCGGTTCAGCCAATAACATTGCCACAACCAGCAGGTTTAAACCAAAATTCAGGATCAACAAAAATTGAAGCTGATTTCGAAATTAAATCGGAAATTAAAATTCCTGCTCCGGATAAACCTGCAACATCACCAACAACAAGTGTGAATCGAGCTACTAATATAGATATTGATAATGGTTATGTAGATTTAAGAAACAATCCTGAATTTAATAAAATTAATGGCTTTGGAGATGTCAAGCCTACTTTAAAAGAGTTTGGTACAATAAAGCCTAATACAGGTATGGGAACTCCAAATTCAGTTTACCAATACCAAGCTCCAAATGGTAACCCTATTTCAGAACACTTTTACAATTCGGCTGGACAAGTAGAATTTGAAATTAACTTTAAACCTCATGAAATGTTTTTTGAGCATGGTCATATTAATAGTATTCCAGGCAGTATTAATTCTGCTCACTTACCAGAGAATCATCTTCCATTTATTTTGATACCAAAAAAGTATTGGTAATTATTTTAAAGAAAAAAATTAATTAAAAGTTTAAAGTTATGATAAAAGAAATAATAGATAAATTTGGTGAGTTTTCGGACTCATGGGTCTCTGACATTAAATATTGGAAAAAGTTCAATAATGATTGCTTTGAAAAGGTAATAGAACTTACTATCAGTTGTGCGAACAAAATGAATAGTAATGAGTATGAACAAATAAATATTATCTTTTCAGATGTTTTAGAATTCAAATTTTTTGAAGGAGATAAAGCAGATAATTTTACAACTGGTGATGTTTTAGTAAAAGAAAATGATAATACTATAATATTTGATTTTTTTCCAATTGATCATTTTGATTATTTAGAAGAGAATCCGACATCCGACTTTAAAATAAAATGTAAAAAAGTTGATTATAAATTTATAAGATCAATTAATGGGTAGTATTTCAGAGTTAGTGATATGAGGATTTAAATTTCTAACAGATCGAAATAGAATTATTATTAGCAAAAAATAAGTTAAAGATGAGTAGTAATGCTCATCTTTTTTGTTTTAATATTGTCATAAAAGAACTAAAATAACAAAGAATGCTACTTGGTGTTCCTAAGTTAGTGATGATATATTTTGTCCAAGATGTAAAGATAAAAACGTTATTAAAAATGGATGAACGAAAAACAAATAAACAGCAGTGCTATTGCAAAATTTGCTTTTACCATTTTATAGAAAATTATACATATCAAGTTTAAAAATCAAATATTAATCAAAATGTCATTCAATTAATAAAAGAAGGTTTAGAAATAAGAAGCACAGCAAGAATATTAAAATTTCAACCACAACATTATTGAAAAGGATTATTTCAATTTCTCAAAATATTACCAAACCAGTTATCAATAAAGGCGAAACTTATAAAGTTGATGTGCATTGTACTTATATTACACATAAGAGAAATTTCATTTGGATGGTTTAAGTTTTAGAAAAAGATTTTAAAACTGTAATGAACTTTAATGTTGGCAACGCATAAGCAAAACATTAAGCTGTGTTCTTAAAACTATTAGGTGCTAAAAATATTTTTACTTACAGATTAAAAGATTATAGATATTTGATTGATGAGAAATTACATTCTGTAAAACGTTTTGGCATGAATCATATTGAAAGGAAAAATTTGACATATCGTGCTCCCATCTCAAAAGATTAGATGGGAGCACGATATGTCTAGTCGAAGTTCGCTAGTCTTAATTCCTGTTTTGAAGATTCATTTTTGGCTTTAAAACAAAAAAGCTCCAGATTTCTCTGAAGCTTGTCTTAATAGCGTGGATAGGAATCGAGCCCTAATGAAAATATTAATTAAAATGAAAATAGCGTATAATATATTCGAACCTAAACTCGCCAACGCTTGATTTTACTGAACTTCTAGTTTTTCAAAATAGAGTGTGCCACGATTCTGCCACAAAACTCAAAGTAGTCATTTGAGTTCAGTCAACAGGTTATGAATTGTATCTTATTTGTACCTCACATTCATTTAGTATTACTAAATAATGCAAAATTATTTTCTGGAATTGAAATTTGCAATAATGAACTTTCGTAGCTTATAGTTCATTTAATTATGGTTTTTTTTGCGCCGAATAAGCTGGTGCAATTTCTGTGCAAACTATTTACTGATTTTTATGTCAAAATTATAGTAAACTCGATTTGTGAATATATGTTATAGTTGAGTCGTTGTAACCCGTTATTACTCTGTCTGCCAAATTAATAAATAAACCATGTCCGATTATCCCTTCTATCTGACTAAGTTTATTGGAAAGCTCAACGGGATTGTTTATTAGTCCGAAATCAGCGTCAATAATATAATTTCCCTGATCCGTTGTGTAAGGACTGTTCGATGCCAAACGAATTTCACCGACTCCATTTATAGCTATAATTTGATTTAAAACATAATCAAAAGAGTTTATCTCTACCTCAATAGGAAGTTTAAATTTACCAAGGATATCGACTTTCTTTGAAGAGTCAGCAATAATTATTAATTTTTTAGATTTTGAGGCAACTATCTTTTCCTGATATAACGCTCCACCTCCTCCTTTTATCAGATCCAGATCACTGGTGAATTCGTCTGTCCCGTCGATAGTTATGTCAATTGAAGTGACTTGATCTATATCGATGATAGGAATGTTCAAAGATTTTGCAAGGTTTGAAGTTTTATTAGATGTAGATACAGCTTTAATTTTTAGACCTCTACTTATCAATATGCCAATTTCTACCATAGCGTAATAAGCGGTAGAGCCGGTTCCCAAACCCACAATTTGATTGTCTTTAATAAACTTTACAGCCTCCTTTGCGGCAAGCTGTTTTTCCATTTCTAGATGTTCTTTCATTATTAAGGATTTAATAAGTAGGTTTATTGCAAATTTTTGCATTTGCAGGCAACTCAAAAATAAAGATAATCTGTTTTAATGAAAAAAAAATTATAGCAGAAAATTGATTTCTGGCAAATGGATCTGGTATAGGTTTGTCTTCAAAAGGGGGAGACTGTCTTTTTTAAGCCTTTTGAGATTCCGCGCTAATATTATTACCTTAGCCATTCAGTAAGAAATCCCATGCCTATCTCAACGATGCCATGGAGCAGCTGGAAGGGCAGATTGCGTCTGCCAAGGTAGCCATGGCTAGGCTGTCCTCCCCGCAATTGTATTACGTGCTCTCGGGAAATGATTTTACCCTGGATATCAATAATCCTTTGGAACCCAAGATTATCTGCATGGGAAACAACCCGCAGAAAATACAGATTTACGGGGCGGTATTACCGCTTTATGTGAACCGGCTGGTGAAACTGGTAAATAAAAAAGGAAAGCTCAAATCGAGTCTTATTTTTGATGAGTTCCCCCACTATCTATCTCAACAATATAGACAGTCTGATTGCAACAGCAAGAAGCAACAGAGTGAGCACCTGTCTGGGGATTATGGACTTTAGCCAGCTTCGTAAAGACTACGGCCGCGAGCAGGCCGATGTGATTATGAACATCACGGGAAATATCATCTCGGGACAGGTGACAGGGGATACGGCCAAACAGTTGTCGGAACGTTTTGGCAAAATCATGCAGGACCACAAGAGCATATCCATTAACAGCTCCGATACGTCCATCAGCCGGTCCAGACAATTGGAAGCGGCCTTACCGACTTCGAAGATCTCCTCGCTGAACTCGGGGGAATTTGTCGGTATGACAGCCGATGATCCGCAGTGCAGGATCCGTCTGAAGACATTCCACTGCGAAATTGTAAATGATCATGAGGCGCTTCGGAAAGAAGAAGAAAAGTATAAAGAAATACCGCCGGTGAGAAAACTCGATAATGCCATGATCCAGCAGAATTTCAGCCAGATCAGGCACGATATGCAGGATATTTTCTATAGCGTGATGCAGCGGCTGCTGCAGGATCCGGCGCTGTCGTATCTGATTGTAAAGAGTGATGTTTGCTGCCACAGGGAATTTATTCTTTCTCCGGGCAGCACCGTATTGATTCAAAAAAGCCTGCAGTGTTTTGATGCTGCAGGCTTTCTATTGTAATACTAAGGTTTAATCAGTTTGACTTTTTTAAAGCATACAGTCCGCCTGCCAAAAGTGCTGCTGCAACTCCAAGATAAAGGAAACCCTGCATTTGTCCCGATTCGTTTGAGGCATCAATTTTAAGGCCTAAAAAGTTAATTTCTTTAGTGCTGTCTGCCACCCGGTTTAATCCCACATAGCCTGCGGCCAGGCTGATCACGATAAGTACTATTCCCGCTATTTTTGCTGTATTCATTATTTTTAAATTTAAATGTTCTTAAATATAGGAAAAATAATCTGGGTATGGAAACAGGGCAGGCAAATGTTGCTGCAGTGCAGGAAGTTTTCCCGCTGGGTTTTAGGACGATTATTTGAGGTTGCTTTTCTTTTAGATTTTTTAGTAGGATTTTGGCCGGTGAGAGGGAGGCTGGATGGAGTGGTCAGCTCATTTGAATGGGATAATTATTTAGGCGTCGTTTGATTTCGTATGATTTAATAAGATTTGCAGGAGAGAGGTTAGAGTCGTGTTCGCGCTAATTTATCAACATAGAATCGAAATTCACATTCATATTAGTACGAAATGTATACAATAAATTAAAAGCCTTCGATGATGTATAAGCTTATTATTATATATTTGAAAATAAATAAACCCTGATATTTTCATACATAGCGCTCCAATTCAGGTTGTATAAATCTGATATAGTCAGACATATATACAAGTTATAGCCAATGGTACAAAAACCGAAACAACAATGAAAATCCCAACAATACACGGATACATCGACAGAAGAATTTTAATCAAACTTCACAGCTGACCCAAAATCCGTGGAGAAAATTATTCCGTTTCCTTTTAGACCAAAACTATACAAAGACAAATCTATCGTTGGAATTTGCTTAATCAGACTGAAAAACATAAAACCAAAAGGATTTCCTGACTTTATTGGTGTAAACTCTGAAAATGGCGCTCACAGAATTGCGGTGGAATGGGATGAAAATGGTGAGACAAAATCAGGAGTTTATATTCCACGCAGAGACACTTCATTAAAATTGAACACACTTGTTGGTGGACGAGTATTTCCAGGAAAACACTATTACACGAAATTTAATGTGGCTGAAAAAAACGGAAATTATCATATTGCCTTTAAGGGTTCAGACAACACCGAAATATTAATTGATGCTACGGAAACAAAAGTATTTAGTGATAATTCAATTTTTACAACATTAAATAACGCTTCAGACTTTTTTGAAAATGGCGACCTTGGATATTCACCAAACAAAGACAAATTTGACGGACTAAGATTGAAAGCATATAATTGGGAAGTTCGACCTCTTAACGTTCAAAATGTAAAATCAAGCTTTTTTGAAAACGAAGAGATTTTTCCAAAAGGTTCGGTGACTTTTGACAACGCATTGCTTATGACAAATATTGAACACGAATGGAAAAGCGAAACGGATAAATAACCACTGGATATAACAGCTACTATAACGGATTTGGGCAATAGGCTTTCCAAAGTACCGGGAGGAAAGTTGGTTTTGTATCTGGGATGATTTACTTCGTCTGTTCGCTTCGCTCGGGTGTCAAATCCGAGGAATGGGATTAATTTAGTCCCAAACCCGCTGCAGTACCAGAACGTTACCTGCAAACCAACAAAACGAAAGAAGATGACAAGAATAATAATGATAATAATTGTTTTGCTTTTTAACTGTTTGACTTTTTCTCAACAGCAAAAAAAGAGAATTATGCATTGAGAAATTAATCAATTATTGACTTCTTTAGAACAGCAGTTAAAAGGTAAATCTTGAAGATATTTGCAAGTTTTTAATATACTTGAACCCTGACTTGTTAGGTTTTGATTTTACTTGATTTTTCATTGTTCAAAATATCTTGTGCCATGATTCTTCCACAAAACTTACACTGTTGAAATATATTTAAAAACCGCCTTAGGTTTTTGTGGCAAAAACGGTGGCAACTCCATTTCCAAGTGTGCCACGAATGCGCCACAAAGTTTTTGTTCGATTTTATAAATATTGAAAGGTGGTATAAAAGAAAAAACCCTGCAAATCGTTGGATTTGCAGGGTTTACCGCTTTTTTTAGGCTTTTTTGAAAACTTTGAAAATCTTATTTTTCCTTTGTTTTCGGGCCTTCGCGGAGAAAGAGGGATTCGAACCCCCGGACCTGTTACAGTCAACAGTTTTCAAGACTGCCGCATTCGACCGCTCTGCCATTTCTCCAGTATGTTGCAATCGTTTTGTTATTGCGAGTGCAAATATAGTCCGCTTTTCCGATTATAAAAACTTTTTCAGCGTTTTTTTTAAGTTAATTTTCAAGTGTCTAATTATCAGTATTTCCGAAAAAGAGATTTTGTAAAAATTAGTCCAAAGGATCTAAAATTGGCACCGGTTTTTTGTTTTCATCGACTGCAACAAACGAAAAAGTTCCTGAAACTACAGTTTCGCGAAGCTCCGAATACATTTGTTCCATGAAAATATCAACGTGAATTTTACAACTTGTTCTTCCAACGCTATGTACTTTTGCAACTAATTCAATTAAAGTACCTGCCGGAATTGCTTTTTTAAAGTCAATTTGACCTGTAGATATTGTCACTACTTTTTTACGGCTAAAACGAGTTGCACAGATAAAGGCAACTTCATCCATAAGGTGAAGCGCTGTTCCTCCAAAAAGAGTATCGTAATGATTTGTTGTACTCGGAAAAACCGCTTTAAAAATATGGGTTTCTGACTTTACAATTCTTTCTTCTAATGTTCCCATATCTTAGTAGCTTACGTATTCTGTTATTTCAAGTCCGTACCCAATCATACCGACACGTTTTGTCTGTTCTGTATTTGACACCAGTCTGATTTTAGAAATATCGATATCATGCAAAATCTGAGCTCCAATTCCGTAATCTTTACTGTCAATGATTACTTTTGGTGCTTTCATCGTACCTTCTGCCTGCAATGTTTTAAGCTCAGCAATTCTGTTTAACAAGTTTACTGCAGTCATATCCTGATTAATGAATAATACGGCACCTTTGCCGTTTTCATTAATTACCTTAAACATATCGTCTAATTGTTGCTCGGCATTATTGGTCAATGTACCTAATAAGTCGTTATTTACCTGTGAAGAGTTAATTCTTGTTAAGATTGGTTCTCCAAGATTCCACGTACCTTTTGTTAGGGCAATATGAATTTGTTTATTTGTTGTTTGTTCGTAAGCTCTTAGCCTAAAAGTTCCGAAACGGGTTTCGATATCAAAATCTTCTTTTTTTACAATCAAACTATCGTGCTGCATTCTGTAGGCTACTAAATCTTCAATCGAAACTAATTTCAAATCAAATTTCTTGGCCACCTTTACCAATTCGGGTAAACGGGACATAGTTCCGTCTTCATTTAGAATTTCGCAAATTACACCAGCCGATTTAAATCCGGCCAGTCTCGCAAAATCAATAGCAGCTTCTGTGTGTCCAGTTCTTCTTAAAACACCACCTTGTTTGGCAACTAATGGAAAAATGTGTCCCGGCCTTGCTAATTCGTGTGGTTTTATATTAGGATCTGTCAATGCTAATACAGTTTTGTATCTGTCGGAAGCAGAGATTCCGGTTGTTACCCCATGTCCTTTTAAATCAACTGAAACTGTAAAGGCAGTTTCCATATGATCGGTATTATTGGTAACCATTGGTCTTAAATCCAATTCTTTACAACGGCTTTCAGTTAACGGAGCACAAATTAATCCACGTCCGTGAGTAGCCATAAAATTGATCATTTCCGGTGTTACTTTTTCGGCTGCGGCCAAAAAATCACCTTCATTTTCACGATCTTCATCATCGACTACAATGATTACTTTACCCTGACGAATATCTTCTATAGCTTCTTCAATGGTATTAAGTTGTATTTTTGTTGTTGACATAATTATTTTTGATTTTGAGCAGGGAAAAACCGCTCGGAAATTTTTTGAAATAGTTGTGAAATTGGAGTAGTAATGGCGTCAAAGTTAATTAGCCCGTTGTCGTTTGTTGCACGATACGTTAATAATACGGCCAATGGCAGCAATACAAAAGAAGACATCCATGAACCCATAAACGGAGACATTCCACCTTCTTGTGAAAGCCTTTTTCCGAAAGTATTGATAAAGTGGAAAGTAATAAAAATTAAAACGGCAAAGACGATTGGTAAACCAAGTCCGCCTTTTCGAATAATAGCACCTAATGGAGCTCCAATAAAAAACATTAAAAAACAGGCGAAAGCGATCACGAATTTCTCGTATAAAGCAGTTAAATGTTTATTGATTTCCCGTTGTTTGTCTTTTAGATCTTTTTGAGTCGTTTCAATAGAATAAATGTTGCTGGTAACATTGCTGCCAGCCATTTTCAGAATGTCTGATTTTTGTTTGTTGGTATATAAAGATAAAAGATTATTAGGTAGTGACTTTTTCTTTTTATCTGTATCTGTTTTTACCGGAATTGGAGATTTTCTAATTCCAACGCGTTGATTTATGTTTTCTGAAAATGAAATAATCTCATTTTCCAGGTTTTTGTTTAAGGAATCTAAAGTATAACGCAGTTCGTTGACATTCAGCATTGCATTTGTACTTCCTATGTTTTCTTTATCTTCGTCAACTTTATTTAATTCAGATAAATCAATATTGATAATCTGCTTTTTAAAAGCACTTTTTATAAAGGGTAATTTAGCCCGATCTTCATATTTTTTTGGAGTTACATCCTGATAATAATAGCCATCGTTTAAAACGAGTTTCAAAATACTTGACTTTTCATTACTCATTAATTTACCACTTTTTGCTTTAATAACGGTTTTGTTTTCGCCAACGTTATTAGGTTTTTCATGAATGGTAACTCCGGTTAAAATATTTCCGTTTTCGCCTGATTTTTTATTTACCTTGATATTATAAAAACCAACATCGTTAAACTGACCTTCTGCAATTGCCATCGCTGGTTTGGCCTGAGCTATATTTTTTCTAAAATTAATAAATTTATATTCTGCGTACGGAATTACATTATTGGCGAACCAAAATGCAACGATACTTAAAACAAAGATAAAAACAATCAAAACGCGCATTGCTCTCTGAAGAGAAATTCCCGAAGATTTCATAGCGGCAAATTCATAATTCTCGGCTAAGTTTCCAAAAGTCATGATTGATGATAATAAAACCGAAAGGGGTAAAACCAGCGGAATGATTCTGGGCATTGAGAATAAAAGGAACTTTACAACCAAAATCAAATCCAGGTCTTTTCCTGCAAGTTCAGAGATAAAGAGCCATACGGTTTGAAGTATGAATATAAAAAAAAGGATTACAAATACCGTAGTAAATGTAATCAGGAATGTTTTTAGTAAGTATTTGTCTAAAATTTTCAACCTTAATTAATCTAATTTATTGATGTAGTATTTTGGATATTTGCTCGCTACAAATGTAAATTGATTTTTTGATAAAGGCTGATTGGTTTTAAAAGAATTAACGGTTAAAGTGGTTTTTGTCCCATTTTTACCAGTTTCGATTAAATTATAGATGTGTTTGGTCTGAACATCAATACCTAAAAGAATTTCTTTTCTTTGATCTTTAGTGCTTGTAGGTGCTAATTTAATATATTGGATTTTTCTTCCTTTTACATTTTGTACAATATCCATATTGTATTTGTAACCGGAATTAAAAAACGTAAGCATTTTTGAAGGTGTAATAGCGTTATCGTCTTTTTCGTTTACTTTAGATACGGTAACTTCTTCGTCTTCAGGATTGATAGTGTAAGTTTTCTGACCATCGAATATTTTAGTAACACCCATAAAATTCAATACATATTGATTTCCTTTCATAGTCACGTTTCCTTTACTGTCCTGATTGATGTTTTCTTTGGCGTTATTTAAAGAATATTTAAAATCAATAACAATATTGTTGTAGCTCTTTATTTTAGTAGTTACTTCGTTCAATAAATCTTTGGCTTTTTTATCCTGAGCCTGAATAGAAGTGAAGCTCAAAAGCAATATAGCTGCCATTTGAAAGCACTTTTTAGTCATCTTAGTAATAGAATTGTTTTGGATTTCCTGAATTTTTGTTTTCATGATGGGATTAATTTTGTTCATTATTAAAAAATTGATCAAGAGCACTTAAGTCAGATATGTTCACACTTCTTGCTTTACTGCCTTCAAACGGTCCAACAATTCCAGCTGCTTCCAGCTGATCGATCAGACGACCGGCCCTGTTGTAACCCAATTTTAATTTTCTTTGCAATAATGAAGCTGAACCTTGTTGCGCATTGACAATAATCTCAGCAGCTTCTCTAAATAAAGTATCTCTTTCGGAAATATCCATATCAAGATTAATGCCAGTTTCTTCTCCAACAAACTCCGGAAGCAAATAAGCTGTTGCATAAGCTTTTTGCGAACCAATAAAATCCGTAATTTTTTCGACCTCAGGCGTATCGATGAAAGCACATTGTACACGAACCACATCATTTCCGTTGGTATATAATAAATCCCCACGACCAATTAACTGGTCAGCTCCCTGTGTGTCTAAAATCGTTCTTGAGTCAATTTTAGAAGTTACCCTAAAAGCAATTCTGGCAGGGAAATTCGCCTTAATTAAACCTGTAATAACGTTTACAGATGGTCTTTGTGTAGCGATGATCAGGTGAATACCAATAGCACGGGCTAACTGAGCCAAACGCGCAATCGGAATTTCGACTTCTTTACCAGCTGTCATAATCAAATCCGCGAACTCGTCGACAACTAATATGATATAAGGTAAGAATCGGTGTCCGGCTTCGGGGTTTAATTTTCGGGCTTTAAATTTATCGTTATATTCTTTAATATTACGAACCATCGCGTCTTTCAACAATGAATAACGATTATCCATTTCAACACAAAGCGAATTTAAGGTATTCACCACTTTTGCATTGTCTGTAATAATTGCATCTTCAGTATCCGGAAGTTTGGCTAAATAATGTCTTTCAATTTTATTGAATAATGTTAACTCTACTTTTTTAGGGTCTACCAAAACAAATTTTACTTCTGCCGGATGTTTTTTGTATAAAAGTGAAGTTAATACAGCATTCAAACCAACAGATTTTCCTTGTCCTGTAGCTCCTGCCATCAATAAGTGGGGCATTTTGGCTAAATCGACCACAAAAGTTTCGTTCGAAATTGTTTTTCCCAAAGCAATTGGTAATTCCATTTCAGCTTCCTGAAATTTAGCAGATCCAATAACACTTTTCATAGAAACCATTGTTGGGTTCTTGTTTGGAACCTCGATACCAATAGTTCCTTTTCCCGGAATTGGCGCAATAATACGAATTCCTAAAGCTGAAAGTGATAACGCAATATCATCCTCTAAGCTCTTAATTTTAGAAATTCTGATTCCGGCTTCCGGTACAATTTCGTATAAAGTTACGGATGGACCAACGGTTGCTTTAATCTGTGCAATTTCAATTTTGTAGTTACGAAGTGTATCTACAATCTTGTTTTTATTTTCTTCTAATTCTTCCTGGTTGATTGTAATTCCACCTGTCGAATATTCTTTTAATAAATCGATGGTTGGGAATTTATAATTCGATAAATCTAAAGTTGGATCAAATAATCCAAAATCAGCTACCAGACGGGAAGCCAGGTTTTCTTCGATAATGTCCTCCTCTTCGGCTTTTTCAATAACAAATTCTTCGGTATGAACTACCGGAGCTACTGTTGCTGGTTTTACATCCATTTGAAGCGGTTTTACAACCGGATTCAAATCAATTTCAGAGGAATGATTTATGGTAGGTTTTAAAGCTTCTTTATTGATTTCGAATTGGCTAACATCAGATTTTAAGTGAATGTTATCCAGTTCAGGATCTTCTTCAATCGCAAATTCTTCAAGATTATAGGCACTTTCAGCTTGTTGCGGTTTTAGAGAACCTAATTCTGATTTGAACTCTTTTTTAGTAGAATCAAAATACGACTGAATTTTCTCCGGAGACAATTTAATTTTAAAAATCAGATAGATAATTAAACCGAAAAGTAATGTCAGTAATGTACCCGTTTTTCCGATGTAATCCTGAAGAAATAAATTCAGCTCATATCCAATTGTTCCTCCTAATTCAGGTGCTGAAGTAGCGAAAAATCCAAATAAAACAGAAACAATAATTATGGCAAACAAATCCCAGAACCAGATGCCTTTAAGTTTTTTTAGAGATAATTCTAAAGCTAAAAACATTCCTGTCAGGAAAAATAAACGCACCAGTACAAAAGAAGCAAGACCGAAACCTCTGTATACAAGGAGATCGGCAAGATAAGCCCCGAATTTTCCGAGCCAATTTTGCACCACTTCAGAACGATCGTCAAGCTGACTCACCGCACTTTGATCAGTTTGCCATTGTCCATTGACATAAAAAGAAATAAATGCAACTAGTAATGCAATAGAAAATAGTACCAAAAGGCAACCCAAAACAAAACGTTGTTGTTTATTAGGCCTCCAGGATTTTATACTCTCAGTTTTTGGTTCGTTTTTTTTGTCTACTGTTTCTTTTTTTGTTTTTGCCATTCTTGCGTTCCTTGCCTATATAAATTTTGGGATATAAATAATCAAGCCAATTGCTATTGCTGTCATTGCGGCAAAAAATACCGCTCCGGCAGCAATATCTTTAATAAAACCGATTCTTTCATGATAATTAGGATGAATAAAATCGGCAATTTTTTCAACTGCCGTATTCAATCCTTCAATGCTTAAAACTAAACCAATTGCTAATGTCTGACAAAGCCATTCAGTTTGTGAAATATGAAAATAGAACCCGGCAATGGTCATTAAAATTCCCAATGAGAATTGAACCATAATGCTATGCTCTGTTCGAATAAGTTTTACAGCCCCATTAAAAGCATATGTCATGCTTTTTAACCGACCTGTAACAAAAGTATTATCTTTTTGAAATTCCATTTATAGGTATTATAGTGCTGCTAAAGCTGCTTCGTAATTTGGTTCGTTTGCAATTTCAGCAACTTGTTCTGTATGCGTGATTTTTCCGTTTTCATCAACAACAATAATAGCTCTTGAGTGTAAACCTGCTAAAGGTCCGTCTACGATTTCTAAACCATTTGTTTTACCAAACGCTCCCTCTTGAAAATCAGATAAGTTTACTACATTTTCTAATCCTTCAGCTCCACAAAAACGTTTTTGAGCGAATGGAAGGTCTCTTGAAATACATAAAACAGTAGTATTTTCTAATCCGCCTGCACTTTCGTTAAATTTTCTAACAGAAGCGGCACAAGTTCCTGTGTCAACACTTGGAAAAATATTTAAAACTAGTTTTTTTCCAGCAAAGTTACTTAATGAAGCAACAGATAAATCGTTTTGTACTAATTTGAAATCAGCCAGTTGTGATCCAACTGTTGGTAACTCACCTGAAGTATGAACAGGATTTCCTCCTAATGTTATTGAAGCCATGATGTTTGTTTAAATAATGAGGTTCAAAAGTAAGGATTAATATTTGAATCTAAAAGTATTTGTTGTGGTTGTGAACAGAATTAGGCGAGTTTTAAGATTAGTAGAAATTCAGGTAATAGCACGCAGATTCTACAGATTTAAACGGATTTTGTCTGATTTAAATTGTGAAGAGTTTGTTCTCATTTTATCCGTCTGAGCGGAGTTGAAGATCTTTTATGAATTCTGGACTTCTATTAAACCCAATATGATATCTTAAACCTAAGATGACATGAGTGAGTGAATAAAACACATAAAAAAAGCGCCTCCTGGAAGAAACGCTTTTAAGTCATGTTTTTTTAATTTGTAGTGCTCGATTATTTATCGATAGAACCTAAAACACGTTTCATGAATGCATTTAGGGCTTCTTTTTTATCTGTGCCCTGAACTACCATTTTGTGTACTTCAAGTGCGCCATACATATTGGATATTAATTCGCCAATTACATCTAATTCTTCATCTTTTAAAGACGGAATTTCGGTCATCGCTTCCAGAACTTCTATCGTTTCAATGATATAATCCTGATCGTTTTCTTCGATAAATTGGGTCAATTGCTTTATTACGGGTAATTTCATTTTCTAGATTTTTAGATTGTTAGACTACTTAGACCTTTTAGACTTTTTCAAATTTTTAGAAATCTAAGTAGTCTAAAAATCTAAGCAAGTCTCATAATCTAATTAAGCAATAGCGTTTACCAGGTCGATTAAAACTTCTTGTTTGTTGGTTTGAGTTTCACCAACCAATTTTCCGTTTACAAAAGTTGCGAAAGTAGGCAGGTTGCTTACATTGGCTAATTTTCTTGATTCCGGAGCATTTTCTGCATCAACCAAAACAAAAGTGATAGCTTCATTTTCTGTGGCTAATTTTTTGAATTTTGGTTTCATAATACGGCAATTTCCACACCATGAAGCTGAATATTGTACTACTACTTTTTCGTTTTTAGCAACTAAATCTGCTAACGTATCTTCGTTTAAGTCGATTAACATGTTTTTTGTTTTTTGAGGTTCTGAGGCACTAAGTTGCTAAGGTTCTAAGTTTTGGAACCTTTATTTTTTAGTAAACTCTTTAGATTTATTGTTTTAGATTTTAAGTTACTAAGATTCCAGTTAAAATACTTAGAACCTTAGCAACTTAGTATCTTAGCAACTTATAAAAAAATTAGTTTGCGCTTAAGTATTCAGCTGTACTGATTCTGTCCGCACTCATAGCTTCTTTTCCAGCTTCCCAGTTTGCAGGACAAACTTCTCCTTTTTCCTGAATGTGAGTATAAGCATCAACCATACGTAAGTATTCGTTTACGTTACGGCCTAATGGCATATCGTTTACACTTTCGTGGAAGATTTTTCCAGTTTCGTCAATAAGGTAAGTAGCTCTGTAAGTTACGTTTGAACCTTCGATAATAACTGAATCAGTTTCTTCGCTGTAGCTTGTAGCTTCGATATCAAGGATACCTAAAATGTTAGCTAAATTACGGTTTGTATCTGCTAAGATTGGGTACGTTACACCTTCGATTCCACCATTTTTTTTTGGAGTGTTTAACCAGGCAAAGTGTACTTCGTTTGTGTCACAAGAAGCTCCGATAACGATAGTATTTCTTTTTTCAAATTCTGATAATGCAGCTTGAAAGGCGTGTAATTCAGTTGGACATACAAAAGTGAAATCTTTTGGGTACCAAAACAATAATACTTTTTTGTTGTTGTTTACTGCTTCTTCAAAAACGTTGATTTTTAAATTATCACCCATTTCTGAGATAGCATCTACTGCAATACTTGGGAATTTTTTTCCTACTAAAGACATATTTTTCGTTTTAAGTTAAAAATTTATTTCTGATGCAAAAGTAGGGTATAAGTAAAGATACTTACAATAAGAAGTGATTATAAATATTTATTGATTGATAGTATTTGACTATTGTGTGTTCTTTTATTTCTGTAACTTATTGTAAGTCAATATTTACAGGTATTTTTCCGTTGCAAGCTTCATTTTCAAGAAATTGAATTCCTGCATTTTTTTGAAACTCATTAAAATCCTGATACACCTGAATTAGTCCTGAAGCCTTTCTAAGATTAGGGATAATAGGCAAAACATACGGATTTCCAAAAACATAGACGATACATTTTTTGATTTGCAATAAGTTGGAAAGCAACTCTAAAACTTTATCATTGATTTCGAAATTATTCTGAGGTTTTGCTTTCGGAACAAATAATGAAATGATAATTGTTTCGAAATTTTCAAGCTCTTTTTCGATTGATTTTATATCAGAAACTTCCAGATTTTCAAATGCAAATTCCGGTGAATTTAATTTTGAATTTAAGGTTTTAAAGAACGTATTCTCAACGCCTTTATATAAACTTAATTTCACTAATTGATTGTTTTTTTGAGATTCAAATGCCAATTCAGTATTCGAATTGTCAATAATTTTTGTGATTGAATTTTGGGCAATTTCAAGGTTTAATTCAGAAGCTTTCTCAAAATTTAATTCGCCTGAAGCAAAGTCGTTATTTGATAAAATCCCAACTTTTTCTTTGGCTTTCATGATTCTGTTAAAACTTTGTTCAATGCGTTCCGGAGAAGCATTTTTAAGAATTGCCTGAATTCCTTCGGGAACATTTTCGGCAAAACATAAAATATCGTTTCCGGCGTTGAAAGCTTCCCATTCGAGTTCTCCTTTGGTTTCGTATAATTTCGAAACGCTGTGCATGTTTAAAGCATCAGAAATTACTAAACCATCATAGCCTAATTTTTCTCGTAAAAGCGTTTCGATAATAGGTTTTGATAAAGTTGCCGATGTATTTTTTCCATCATTTAAACTCGGAACGGCTAAATGTCCGATCATTATTGAATCAACATTATTCTCGATTCCTTTGATGAAAGGATATAATTCATTCTCTAATAATTCTTCTAAAGTTTCATTTAAAACCGGCAATCCCAAATGCGAATCGACATTGGTATTTCCGTGTCCGGGAAAATGTTTCAGACAGCCTAAAACACCAGCTTCTGACATTCCGTTAAGATATTCAACGGCAAAATCAGCGACTTTTTCTTTGTTTTCACCAAAAGAACGATATCCAATAACCGGATTATTCGGGTTGTTGTTGATATCTGCCAAAGGCGATAAATTATAATGAATTCCTGCTGATTTTAAGTCTAAACCAATTTGTTTCCCAACTTCATAAACCAGGTTAGCTTTACTTGCAGGTAAAGCGCCAAGTGTAATGGCGTACGGATATTGCGGTGTTTTCTCGATGCGCATTGCCAAACCCCATTCGGCATCAATGCTGATTAAAAGTGGAGTAGAAGCGGCTTTTTGGTAACGAACAATTAAGTCTTTTATTTTTTGATAGCTATCGTCATTAAACACTACTTTTTTCTTGCTTTCGTAGTTCGTTGCGGCACTGGCACGACTATGAAAAAAAGTCAATCCGCCAATATTATGTTCTCTGATTAAACGTTCGGTTTCCTGAATGTTTTCTTCGGTATCGTTTATGAATACTGCGGGAAAGAAGAATTGTCCCATTTTTTTTTCTAATGCCTGAGCTGTCATTTTCATCATTATAAAGTCTTTTTCATGCAAACACTATTATCCATTTGTTCGTAAGGTGGATAATTTGGAATTATCGTATAACCCCGTTTTTGATATAAATTAATAGCTTCAGGCTGATTTTTTCCTGTTTCCAGAATTGTATAGGTATAATTTACTTCGGCGGCCCAAATTTCCAGTTCGGCTAAAACAGCAGAAGCAATTCCTTTTTTGCGATAATCCGGATGTACAAACATTCTTTTAATTTCGACCGTATCATTTTCTTTTTGCCTAAAAGCGCCACAGCCTACAGCAATATCATTTTCATAAAAAACGATAACATGTTTTATGGCATCGGTTTTATTATACTGATTGTAAAAGGCATGATCTTCTCCGTCTCTGATTTTTAAATCCTGGTCTAATAAAACCACCAAATTTATAAAATCGATGTCGTCAGAGTTGGTTCTTTTTAAGCTGGTCATGATTAAATGCGGTAAAAATTATTGTTATTTAAGCTTGGATTTTTTTTGTTTGGCAAGCTGAGTTTTGGTGTGTAAGGCTTTTTCGAGTCGGTTTTTAAAACGGAAAAGTTTTGGTAAACCTTCCAATCGGTCTTCGAGAGTGATTTCTTCGTAAACAATAATGGCTTTTTCTAATACCCGAATCTCATTGTCAAGATCGATTTGGTTTTTGTAGATGGTTGCCAATCGGTCATAAGGATGATTTCCTTTAAAACCTTCGGTAATATTTTCTTCGTATAACGCAATTGCTTTTTCAATTTCTCCTGCTTTTTCAAATTCAATTGCTTTCAGGTTTCGTTCAACCTGGATGTTTTCATTGATTTCCATGGGCGTTATAGTGTATTGCTGTTATGCTGTTTTTTTACCGAAATCTTTTGGAAAAATTAAGAATCGGGAAAGAATCAATCCCGGAATTGTCGCCAGAAACACCCAGATAAAGAAATTTCCGTACCCTAAATATTCCTGAATATATCCGCTTAACATTCCCGGTAACATCATTCCTAATGCCATAAAACCTGTTGCAAGGGCATAATGTGCCGTTTTAGATTCTCCTTCGGCTACATAAATCAAATACATCATAAAAGCAGCAAATCCAAAACCGTATCCAAATTGTTCTGTAATGACAACGGCGTAAATATAATAAATAGAAGTGGGATGAAAATGTGCCAATAGGATAAAACCAATAATAGGTAAATGCATGGTCAAAATCATGGGCAGCATCCATTTGGTTAATCCTTGTTTTGAGATGGCAATGCCGCCAAGGATTCCGCCAATGGTTAAGGCTGCAACTCCAAATGTCCCGTAAATAATACCAACATCCTGAGTATCCAGTCCCATTCCGCCCACATTTTTCGGATCAATTAAAAACGGACTTAACATTTTTATTAATTGGGATTCTCCTAATCTGAATAATAAAATAAAGGACAATACAAGACCAATTTGCTTTTTCTGGAAAAAGGTGATAAAAATCGAAGCAAAATTTTGGTGATCATGCGATTTAGGTTTTTCTCCGGCGTTTATTTCTGTTTTTGGAGTCGAAAAATAATTATAAGCGGTAATAAAAGTCATTAATAAGCCTACAAAAATCATAGTGTAGGACCAGGCTTTTGTATTATCTCCGTATTTATGTTCCAGATAACCTGCCAAAAGCACGATTAATCCGTTTCCGGCCAACATTGAAAGTCTGTAAAAAGTACTTCTGATCCCTAAAAAGAAAGATTGTTGATTTTCCGGTAAAACCAATAAATAGAAACCATCACTTGCAATATCATTAGAAGCCGAAGCAAAAGCAGCAACCCAAAAGATAGCCAAAGTCATCATGAAAAATCCGCTTAAAGGAATTGTGAATCCAACTATCAAAAAAGCGATTGAAATAAGCAATTGCATCGATAAAAACCATTTTCTTTTGGTTCCGTGTAATTCAATAAACGGGCTCCAAAGCGGTTTTATAACCCATGGCAGGTATAATAAACTTGTATAGACACCAATATCTTCATTTGAAATTCCCAGATTTTTGTACATAATGACCGAAACTGAGATAATTACAGCATATGGCAAACCAGATGCAAAATTAAGAAGCGGAATCCAGAACCAGGGTTTATTATCTGTTTTCATTAGGCTGAGCAGGTGAATAAAGTTTAAATGTCTTTTTTAAGTCGATCGTAGTTGGGGTACTTTCGTTTGCAAAATAATCAATAAATGTAACAGCGCAAGCTTTATACTGATTCATTTTTTCTGCCGGGATCGAAAATTGAATAGTCCCATTATTTTCATAAACAGTAATCTTGTCTATTATTTTTGTAGCGTCGTTAATGTCTACTTTAGAGGTGCTTTCTCCTCCGTAAATAACCATATAACGCACTTTTGTATTTAACGGCGATTTAATGTCGAATGCATAGTGAACGCTGTCTCTTTGGTATTCGTTTACAACTGGAATATCAATAACGATATGTTTTAAATTTGGAACTGCAGCCGGAAGTGCAGGATATTTATATTGGTTTTCTTCTAAAAGGCGTACGATATCAAAATTTTTATCCATGAACCATTTAGAACTGAAATAAGCGCTTCCGCCTACTTTTTTGAAACTTCTTGCATAATCAATCTGATTTGGAATTTCAGTGGCAAAGTTCCAGCTTTTGTCACTATCACCTCTGATTTTATAAGAAGCGTGACCAATATAAAGTGCAGTGTTATTAGAATTTTCAGACCACCATTTTACCAGTTTAGAGTAAGAAGCCCTTGGATTATTCATGCTCCAATACAATTGAGGCAGAATGTAATCGATCCATTTTTGATCCATCCATAAAACAGGATCAGCATACAGATCGTCATAATTAGCGGTAGATTGTGTTTCAGAACCTTTAGGATCAACAGATTTATTACGCCAAACCCCAAACGGACTAATCCCAAATTGTACCCACGGTTTGCTTGCTTTTATGGTAGTCGAAATGGTGTGTACAAAGCTGCTCACATTTGCACGACGCCAATCGGCAAGAGTTAAACCGGCTCCGTATTTTCTAAACGATGCGGTATCATTAAATACTTTTCCGGGAACGGTATACGGATAAAAATAATCATCAAAATGAATGGCATCGATATCGTATTTATCCACAACTTCTTTTACCACTTTCGTTAAATGTTCCTGAACTTCCGGCAATGCGGGATCATAATAATATTTTCCGCCGTATTCAATCATCCATTCCGGATGTTTAAAAAGATCGTGATTTGGACTTAAAAGATTTTTGTTTAAATCGAAAGTCGCACGATACGGATTTAACCACGCATGAAATTCGAAACCTCGCTTATGCGCTTCCTCAATCATCCAGGCCAATGCATCGTAATACGGGTTTGGAGCCTGACCTTCTTTGCCTGTTAAAAAACGGGACCAGGGCGCTAGTTCTGACGGATAAAATGCATCGCCAACACTTCTAACCTGAACAATTACAGCATTATAATTTAGTTTTTTATATGCTTCTAAAATATCAATATAATCTGCTTTTTCTTTTTCAACACCGTCAATAGCAGTTTTAGGCCAGTCAATGTTGACAACGGTTGCAATCCATACACCTCTAAATTCATTTTTAGGGTATATTATTTTTTCCTGTGCATTAGCATTTAATCCAAAGAAAAATAAAAATAGGATAGAGAAAAGTAGTTGCTGATTTTTATGCATTTCAATCTTTTTTAACAGAAACCAAAAATAGTTTTTTTAGCTGACTATAGTAAATAATTAATAAATTATAATTTGAACGGTATTTATAAGGTTATCATATAATTCTTTCCGTTTTTTAGTAAATATTTTTTGTCCACGAATTACACGAATTTTCACGAATTTTTTTTGTCACAAAAAGGTACAAGCTTTTCTATTAAAAAAATCTGCCTGATCTGCGTGACACAAAATCATTTTAATCTCGTAATCTGCGGCAAAAAAAACTTAGTGTCTTAGCGCGTTTGTGGCTCATCTCTTTAATCAGGGAAAGAAACTTTTCCCATTGTAACAGAAGGAATTCCTTTGTTTTTTCCAAAATCATAATCACCTCCCGCAACCGTTTCATTGGCTAAAATGGCAAATAAAACCGCTTCTTTGGCATCGCTTAAAATACCTAAATCATCGCTTTTTTGAAATTCAACCGGCAATAATTCCTTTAGCCATTTGACCAATAAAGGATTATTTGTGCCGCCGCCCGACATATAAATTTTGAAATCTTCTAATGTACCTGAACTATTTTTTACCACAAACAGAATCGCTTCGGCAATCGTTTCCGCACTAAGGCGTGTTAAAGTGGCTAGCAAATCTGGTGCCGAAATAGTGGTAAGGGCAGTTTTTGAAAGCGCATTTTGTACAAAATCAAAATTGAACAATTCCTGACCAATCGTTTTGGGGAAGCTTTTCTGGAAGAAAGCATCGTTTTTTAATTCGGCTAAAAGTTTTTGGTCTACGATTCCTTTTTGGGCAATTTCGGCGTCTTTATCGTAACTTTTTTCAGGAAAATAATGTTTGGTATAAATATCGATTAACGTATTTGCGGTTCCGGTATCGGTTACAAAAACTTCCTCGGCATTTAGGGAAGCAGGCAAATACGTAAAATTCGCAATGCCGCCCATATTGAGCATAATGCGGTTTTCGCCTTTTTTGCTGAACAATAGATAATCGCCATAAACAGCTAAAGGAGCGCCTTCGCCACCTGCAGCAACGTGTTTTTGCCTGAAATCTGATAACGTAATAATTCCGGTTTTTACGGCAATATGATCGCCATCGCCAATTTGTAAAGTTGCATTTGGGAATTTTTCCTGCTGGTGCAAAAACTTCGGAGCGTGCAAAACCGTTTGTCCGTGCGAAGCAATTAAATCGACTTCACTTGCAGGAATATTCCATTTTTCGAGACAATCGTTAACCAGACCAGCATACAAAAGACCGATCCATTCGTTTAATAAAGCAAAATGCTGAAAATCGATTGTTTTCTTAGCAAACACTTTACGGATTTCGGTTTTAATATCTTCGGTATAATTGATGGTTTCAAATTCCAGAATCTTTACAGCAGTATTTTCGCCCGCACCGGAAATTTCACAAAGTGCAATATCAAGACCATCAAGCGACGTTCCGGACATTAAACCGATTATTTTTCGGGTTTCTTTTTGGGCGATTTTGTAGAGTGCGGTTATATTTTTATTCATTAAAATGAAGTGTTTTGTTTGGTAATGCTAAAATCAGATTTATTTGGATATAAATGTAGGGAAATTGAGGGATTTTTTTGGTTTTGAAAAACAGGTATATGTACTTGGTTGTTTAGAATTGTTAATTGATACTTTTGAGAAATATGATTTAATTCTACAAATAAGGTTTTCCGTAAAAAAAATGTAAATCAATAATATAAATTTGAAAATTGAGTTCACGAGCGAGATGCTCGCGCCAATTGGGTAATCATTTTTGCTACTGTGTAGAGAATTGAATAAAGCCAAATAAAATCAGTACATTTTAGAAACACCAATACACTAAAAATATGGAAGTAGATTTAAGACTAAAACTTGAGCAATTACACAAGAGAGTTGATTCACTAAAAGATCAAATTAACACCGAAGAAGCTACTAAAAATGCATTTGTAATGCCATTTATTCAAATTTTGGGATTTGATATTTTTAATCCTACAGAAGTAATTCCAGAATTTATATGTGACATTGGTACAAAAAAGGGCGAGAAAATAGATTATGTAATTAAGAAAGATGGTGAACCCATTTTAATTATTGAATGTAAACACTGGAAAGAAAATGTTGACGCACATAATTCACAACTTCACAGGTATTATCATGTTTCAAAATCTCGTTTTGGAGTTTTAACTAATGGTCATACTTATAATTTTTATGCTGATTTAGAACAACCAAACATAATGGATGAAAAGCCATTTTTTACATTAGACTTGGCAAATATTTCTGATTCCAGCTTAAAAATTCTTGAAAATTTTACCAAAGGCAGTTATAATTTAGAAAATATTTTAGACTCGGCAGAAGCATTAAAATATATAAAAGCAATAAGAAATGAATTTGAAAAAGAATTACAAAATCCATCTGATGAAATTGTAAAGCTTCTGGTAAGCAAATTCTTCAACAAACCTTTAACTGCATCAAGATTAGTAGCTTTTAAAGAATACACGAAGAAAGCTTTTTCTAACTCTATAAATGAATCAATAAATTTCAGACTTAAAAATGCATTAAATATTGGTGAAACGATCCCATCAAAAGAAAATCAAAAATTATCTTCTGTAGATGAAGAAATTGAAGCTCCAAGATTTATTACAACCGAAGAAGAAATAGAAGGTTCACAAATAGTCAAAGCAATTTTAAGAGAATCAATTCCTTCTAATAGAATATTTTTTAGAGATACACAATCTTACTTTGGAATTTTATTAGACGATAATAACAGAAAACCATTATGTAGATTACATTTTAATTCTGCTAATAAATATATAGAGTTATTTCATAATGGAAAAGATAATGGTGAAAAGCAACCTTTGCAAAATCTTGATGAAATTTATAAATTCAAAAAAGAATTACTTTCTACTATAAAAAACTATGAATAAGTAATTGCTCGATATTTTCGAAGTCCTCTAGAAAACAAAAATATTAACTAACACTAATATAACTATGAAAAATTTTATTTTGATTACCGCATTATTGTTTGCATTTAGTTCACATGCTCAAGCTAAAAAGCAATATAGAAGTGCAAAAAGTGGCCAATATGTAACAAAGGCTAAAGCAGAAAAAAGTCCTTCAACAACTTATAGTACAACCAGAAAACGTCGATAATTAGGATTTTGACAGATTGATATAAGCTAAAAAATTTGAAAAGTAAAAAACCTCGATCTTAAAAAATCGAGGTTTTCCGTTTATTGTAAATTCAAAAAGCCCCCCTGCTGGCGCGAGCGTCTCGCTGGTGAACATAAAGGACAATAAATAAAATAGAACAATAATCTATCGAATAAATAGTAGAAAAATTATATATATAAGTTGATTTGGATTGCGTTCACGAGCGAGACGCTCGCGCCAGCAGGGGGCTTATTAATTTAGTTGTTTTTTGTTAAAAAAATCATTCACTTATAACTATTCAGCAGGACCTACACCACTATATCTAGTTTCATTATACAATTCCTTAAAATCAGGTAAATTATAATAATTGTTTTTCTTAAATTCCTGTTCAGATTCCTCATCATTAAGCCTTGGGAAAAAACCGTATACATCAATTACGCTAATACTTCCTGAAAGTTTTGTCGAATAGTAACAATATAATGCCTGAATTTTTGTTTCATCGCTAAAATTGTTCTTGTCAACTTTTGGGAAATGTTCTTTTAGAAAAGCAATATATTTTTCCTTATTATTTTTATCTGCCTGATTCATGATCTCAAAAATTTCTTTATGAAATACATATTTATTATCGCAGGTTTTAGTAAATAATATTTTATCAAACTCTTCCTCTTTTAAATTTCTATCCAAAACCCATTTCAATAAATCTGGATCTCCAACATAGCCAAAAGTTTTTACTAGTGATTCTAAAAACTCTTGATCATGAAATTTTAGCCAAACTAAACTTGCTTTGTTGTCATTGAAAAGATATTTATTACGATTAACTAATGTTTGGATATTTTTTTGGCGAACTGAATTTAAATTTTTACTATCCTTCCATAATTTAGTGTTAATTATTTCACCTCCTTCGCTTCTTGTTATTGTAATGTTATTTTCAATTTCTACCGTTTCTGGAAATTCTTTTTGATAATCAATTAATTCAGGAATAAAATAAAAATCTGTAATAAAACATTCATTTTTAACAATGTAAGTGCCATTGTAATCTGTTCCGTCATAAGGATAATAATTAAAATTTTTATCACATTTATCAAAATAGTTTATGTATAAAAATTTCTTATCAGAATTAATATCTATCGTTCTCCCAAATATTTCCTTTATTTTAAAATTAAATTTATCCGTTGTAACAAATTTATATCCTTGCGAAATAAGATTTTTTTTATTTATTTCAACTGTTGCTTCTAAATCTGAAATTTCAAATTTTTCATTCGCTACAGGTGTGTCTAAACCTTTCTCACCAAAAGATTTACTTTGACCTCTATTTAACTGCGAAACAAGTATCTTTTCCATATTTTTACTATATACTATTAATTCATTTTGCGAATCATTAGAATCACTTTTTAAATTTTTATTTTTATTTTGACATGCTATGAACATCGTCGATAATAATAAATATAAACTGACTATTATTTTTGCTTTTATTTTAATCATATTTTTTATGTTTCAGAGCTTACAAATCCATTTTTGGCCAATAATTCACTTTTGTTTAATAAAACTGGATCTAATTTTAATTCTGCTTTAGTAAATTCATCTGTAGGGTTATCGGGATAATCATCAGGTAAGAAATACCCAATTATTTTTTGTTTTGGATCTCCTTTAGGATTTCTATTACTAAATTGAAGACTACTTCCTTGATTACCACCGATCGGGATTATATTTCCTTCAAGTGTTTTACCATAATAAAAAGCGACATGCCCTCCTCCATCAGATTTATTCTTCCAAACTATAATACAACCGTAAACAGGCTCCGATATTTTTCTCATATGTGATAGCTTTTTATCTTCTTTTCCTGGTCCTTCATGTATATAATCGGGATCAAATTCTAGCGCTCTACATGTACTTGGATTAGCATAACCAGCTTTCTGTAAACACCAACTTGCAAATACAGCACACCATGAAACTTTTGTCGGATCAGATTTGCTTGTTGTTGCCTCATTTTTTATTGAAAAATATTCCGCTTTTATTCTTTTACTGAGTTTAGTGTCGTCACCTTCAAAATAACCTCCATAGTTTTTTGCCTCTTGTAAAACTATTTTCATCTATGGTGCTCTTTCACCATCAGCCACTTCTTTCTTTTCCTCAACAACATCATCACATTTACCATTAAAGAGCTGTGTTGCTCCAGGCTTGTAATGCACATTTCTTAAAACATCATCAATTTCTTTTATTGTTGTTTTTCCTCCTATTGTACCGTATCTATCCTCATATCTTTGTCTTGTATAAACCCATCTTTTTCTTAATTTTTTCTCATCTTTTTCCGTCATAAAAGTAGGATTTGATGCATAGCCATATTTCGTAACCCAAGGCTCTCTATTGATGTTTTTATCTCTTTGTTCTTGACTTGTATTTCTTCCATCTCCATCAGGTACACTTATACTTTCATCAAAAACAGCATGATCTGGCTGATTTCCCTTACCTACATCACCAGGTTTTATAACCTGAAGATAAAAATCAACTATGGTAGTCATCTTATCTTTATTTTGTTTCAGGTATTTTTCTACATATTTCATCTGTTCGACAAAAGTCATTTCTCCTAATGCCTCATACGTTGTCCCTATACTTTTAGCAGTTGTGGCGCTAAATTGTATCAAACCAATAAACTTTGTACCGTTTTTACTGACTCCTTTTTTAGAAGGAGAAAAAGTTTTAATCGTTTCCAGATGCATAATAGCCATCAACTCACTTGCTTTGTCTTTCTTCTTATCTTCGCCCCAAATATTAGCACAAACTTCGAGAACTTTTTTGCGCTCATCACAGGTTAATTTATCACTCCAGTAAAAATTATTTTCTTTACAAACACAATTACCTGTTTTTTTAGATCCCCAAAGATCATCCACATTAACAGTCATCAAACTATTAATCGTTTCAATAAAAGGGTCTTTCCAAACCTCTTTTTTTACAGCTACTTTTTGCTCATGATAATCATGAACCTTTTTGTCTGATTTGGCAATTCCTTTAGTTTCTTTTTTAGATGGGCCTTTTTGTTCTGCTGGAATTGGTTGTTTTGGTATTTCCGGTTTATAATCTGGATTAGGCACATTGGCATTTTTGCTTGGTGTTCTTTTTGATACCTTTTCAAAAATTTCGGCCGTTACATAATATTCATGAAATTCTCCTTCGTTTTTATCGCCCGGAGCTAATTTTGCATTAGCAAGCCACATATGACTTGGATTTAAATAAAAGGCAACATCAGCTGTACCGTTTATAATATCACCTTTCTTACTCTCAATTTTTACATTGGTTGTATTTTGCCTGGTTTTGCCACCGTCATCTTCCCATAATATTACTTTTACGGGTAATAATTCCATATCAACACAGTGCACGCGGGCAATTATCCAGTCACCATAAGCAAATGGTCGGGTGGGTATTTTATAATTTTTATCAAGCAACTCAACATACAGTATTTTACCTTGTGATGCCTTTTGAGGTTTTATATCAATCATAGCTTTCCGCCCGTAAGCATGAACTATCATTTTCATTTCTTTCCATTTAAGACTGGTTTGGGTAAAAGTAAAGTCTACCGTTTCCCCTGTTTTTTCATTTCCTTTTGCCAGGCGCCACTTGCCACGATCTAAAACATAGATGAACCATTTAATCTGATTTTCAAATACACTACTATTATCGTTATACAATTGATTCTGCGGAATTTTAGAATCGGTGATGTGTAAAACAGAATAAATTTCTTTAACTCCTACGACAGGCATTGAAGTTCCGTTAATTTTTAGATTAGACATATATTAAAATTTATTGTAAATAAAATCTTATTTTACGAATGTAATGATTTTATTTATTTAAATATAATTCTTACAAAAATTAATTTTTTATATTGGTCTTGTTTATTGTTAGCTTAAGCAGAATGCACATAATAAAAAAACCTCGCCTTTAAGATCGAGGTTTTTTGTGAAAAAATGATTTATAAGAAATTACTCCAAATCCAAATAAGGATTTAAAATTTCGGCTAATTCATTCAGCCAAAAAAAGCTGTTTTCTAATTTGTTGATTTCTTGTTGATGGGTTTCGTGTTCTCTTATAAGTCCTAAAGCGAGTACAAAATTTACTTGCCTAATTGCTTTTGCAATTTGTTCTGGTGTTACTGTGTTGTTGAAAAAATTCATCAGCCTGATTTCGGCTTCTCTTGAAAGGTTGTTTGTACTCATAACTGGACATGTTAGTTAATAACCCTATGTTACTAAAGAATGTATTGTTATTTCCAATATCATCTCTATATCACAAGGGTAAATTTTATTTAATTCTTGATGTCGTAGTTTAAGAGTTGTAAAAATAGTAAAAAATCAATAAAAAGTAAGATAAGTAATATATTTTTTGTTTGAAAGAATGATTGGAAGATACTAAACCGTCTTTGCATGGTATATATAAAACGTTATTTTGAGAAAAGATAAACTCAGTTAAATTTCCAGATAGTTTGTCATTTCGACGAAGGAGAAATCGTCGCAAGAAACTCCACAAGAATGCGTGCTCAGTTTGTGGAGATTTCTCCTTCGTCGAAATGACAAGATTGAGGAATTTTCATTGTATATTTTTTTCAATTCTTATGAAACCAACTGCCTTAGCCCTGATAGAAGTGGAAATCCTTTTGTGTCCGCCGCCGCCGCCGCAAAAGATTGGAGCGGATAGCAGGAATAGCTTCTAAAAATAAAATTCCAATTGTTGGTAAGGATCTAATGTAGTTTTCATTAGGCTTCGACTTCGCTCAGGGTAACAATTGGGAAAAAAGCTTTGAACCTTTGCAACTCTGTACCTCTGTACCTAAAAAACACCTATTTTTGTAAGCTATAAATTCATGTTAGAATGTCAATCAATAAGGAATTAGAACAATTATCAGCATCGCTAGAAGGAACACTTTTATACGATGATCTTCATAAAACGCTTTATTCGACCGATGCTTCGGTGTACCGGATCAAACCCAAAGCGGTTGCAGTGCCTAAAACGATAGAAGATATTAGTAAACTGATTCGGTTTGCGGCGGAGTATCATATTTCGATTACGCCAAGAACGGCCGGAACTTCGCTTGCCGGACAAACGGTTGGTGACGGAATTGTGGTGGATGTTTCGAAAAACTTTACCAAAATACTGAATTTTGACCCGATTAAAAAAACGGTTACGGTGCAGCCCGGCGTGATTCGGGATGAACTGAATTTATTCCTGAAACCTCATGGTGTATTTTTTGGTCCAAATACTTCGACTTCAAACCGTTGTATGATTGGCGGAATGGTGGGAAACAATTCTTCGGGAACTACCTCAATTCGTTATGGAGTGACGCGTGATAAAATTGTAGAAATCAAAGGACTTTTGAGCGATGGTTCTGAAGTGGTTTTTAAGGAACTGACTTCGGCTGAATTTATCGAAAAAACCAAAGGCGATTCTTTAGAAAATAAAATATATAAAAGTCTTTACGACGAACTTTCGGTAAAAGCAACGCAGGACGAAATTATAAAAGAGTTTCCGAAACCGGAAATTCACAGAAGAAATACGGGTTATGCCGTTGATATTCTGTTAAAATCGGATTTGTTTGGCGGAACGGAACCGACCATAAACGTTGGTAAATTACTTTGCGGAAGCGAAGGAACTCTGGCTTTTACTTATGAAATTACCTTAAAAGTTGACGATTTACCACCAGCGAACAATATTATGGTAGTGGCACATTATCATAGCATTCAGGAATCGCTGGAATCTGTCGTTGTAGCCATGAAACATCATTTGTATACTTGCGAAATGATCGACGACACGATTTTGGATTGTACGAAAACAAATCGGGAACACATTAAAAACAGATTCTTTTTGGTTGGAGAACCCAAAGCGATTATGATGTTTGAAGTGGCTTCGCATGATGCAGAAGATGCCGAAAATCAGGCGAATGCTTTGGTAGCTGATTTAGAAAAAAACAACTTTGGCTACGCACTTGTAAAAATTTACGGAGCGGATATCGAGAAAGTAAACGAACTTAGAAAAGCCGGTCTCGGACTTTTAGGAAGTATCGTTGGCGACGACAAAGCAGCTGATTCTATTGAAGATACAGCGGTTGAATTGAGCGATTTGCCAGCTTATATTGCGGAATTTTCGGCGATGATGTTGCGTCATGGACAAGGCGCAATTTATTACGCACACGCCGGGGCGGGAGAACTGCATTTGCGTCCGGTTTTGAATTTAAAGAAAACATCTGACTTAAAACTTTTTAGAACCATTGCGACAGATGTGGCGATTTTGGTAAAAAAATACAGAGGTTCGCTGAGCGGGGAACACGGCGACGGAATTGTGCGCGGTGAGTTTATTCCGTTTATGATTGGTGAGAAAAATTATGAGTTGCTGAAAAGAATCAAATTGGCGTTTGATCCGAATTCGGTTTTGAATATCGGGAAGATTGTAAACGCTTTGAAAATGGACGAAAACCATCGTGTGGTTTCGGGCAGGGTAGAACCGGATATTAAAACGTTTCAGGATTTTTCAGACAGTTTAGGGATTCTGCGCGCTGCTGAAAAATGCAACGGATCTGGCGATTGTCGAAAATTGCCATCGGCAGGAGGAGCAATGTGTCCGAGTTATCGTGCGACGAAAAACGAAAAAGAAACTACGCGTGCGAGAGCCAATGCGTTACGTGAATATTTGACATATTCTGAAAAAGAAAATAAATTTGACCAGAAGGAATTATACGAAGTTTTTGAGTTGTGTGTAAGCTGTAAAGCCTGCGCCAGCGAATGTCCGAGTAATGTGGACGTTGCAACTTTAAAAGCCGAATTTTTATACCAATACCAAAAAGCAAACGGATTCTCGACCCGAAATAAAATTTTTGCACACAATGCAAAACTAAATAAAATGGGAAGTAAGTTTCCGTCGATTACCAACTTTATTTCGAATCAATCTCTTGTGAAGAAAAGCATGGGAATTGCGCCGGAAAGACAAGTTCCGTTATTGGCGAAACGAACATTTAAAAAATGGTACGAAAATTATAAACCGCAAAATAATAATTTCCCAAACGGACAAGTCTATTTGTTTAATGACGAATTCACAAATTATTATGACGTCAATATCGGAATCGACGCTTTTGAATTATTGACCAAATTAGGTTACGAAGTTTTGGTCGTAAATCACGAAGAAAGCGGAAGAACGTATTTATCAAAAGGTTTTCTGGAAGAAGCCAAGAAAATCGCGAATATCAACGTGAATATTTTTAAGGATTTGATTTCCGCGAAAGCGCCATTAATAGGAATCGAACCTTCGGCAATATTAACTTTCAGAGACGAATATTTGCGTCTTGCAGATGATAAAGAAGCGGCTGAAAAAGTATCTCAAAGTGCTTTTACGATTGAAGAATTCTTTAAAAGAGAAATTATCAACGGTAAAATAACTCCCGATTCATTTTCAGAAGAAAAGAAAGAAATCAAAATCCACGGACATTGTCATCAGAAATCATTAAGTTCTGTTGAAGCTACTTTCGCCATGCTGAATTTGCCAGCCAATAATGTTGTGACGATCTATAATTCCGGTTGTTGCGGAATGGCGGGATCGTTTGGTTATGAAAAAGAACATTATCAGGTAAGCATGCAAATGGGAGAAGATACTTTATTCCCAAAAGTGCGTGCAACCGCCGAAAACGTAAAAATCGCCGCTGCAGGAACCAGCTGCCGCCATCAAATTTTTGACGGAACAAGTAGAGAAGCGCAACATCCGGTCAGTATTTTGAGAAACTGTTTGCGTTGAGAGATGGCACGCGGATGACACGGATTCACTTCGTGAAAACGCTGATGAACACGGATTTTTTGTTTCACGCAGATTCTATAGATTTAAGCTGATAGGCGCAGATTAATTTAATAAAATCTAAAATTAGATCTGCTCAATCTGCCAAATCTGCGTAAAACAAAAAATCCGCAGAAATCCGCGTCATCTGCGTTCAAAAATTCGCAATCCAAAAAACACCATAAAACAAAATCGTTTTATATATTTGAAATCAGGATAATTTTTGCATTATTTGCAAAATAAAACCACAAAGACCGAAATAAATTAATTTTAAAAGCAAAACTACATATGGCATTATCAGGTTTATTCCGAAAAAAAACGGTACAAGATATTCTGAAGCAAGTTGCAAAAAACGAAGCAGATGGTCATAATGCATTAGGAAAACATTTAACCACCAAAGATTTAACTGCTTTCGGAATTGCTGCTATCGTAGGGGCAGGAATTTTTAGTACTATCGGAAAAGCCAGTGCAGATGGTGGTCCAGCTGTTATTTTCTTATTTTTATTTACCGCATTAGCCTGTAGTTTTGCAGCATTTGCTTACGCCGAATTTGCCTCAATGGTTCCGGTTTCAGGAAGTGCTTATACATACTCTTACGTAGCTTTTGGAGAAATAATCGCCTGGATAATTGGCTGGGCGTTAATCATGGAATATGCCGTTGGAAATATAACAGTCGCGATATCATGGAGTGATTACTTTACAGGACTGCTCCAGAGTGGCGGAATTCATCTCCCGCAATGGGTTCAGATGGATTATCTAACTGCTTCAAACGGATTTAAAGATGCCGAAGCTTTAATACGTGGAGGGAAATCTCCAGAGAATTTAAGTGCTTCATTACAAGCTGCACATACGGCGTGGACAACAGCGCCAACAATTGGTTCTTTCCATTTTGTGGCCGATTTGCCGGCATTGTTTATCATTGTTTTAATCACGGCTTTGGTTTACAGAGGAATGAAAGAATCTCGTAATGCGAGTAACTTAATGGTTATTGTAAAACTTTGCATCGTACTTTTGGTAATTGCAGTTGGTGTATTTTATGTAGATACTGCCAATTGGGATCCGTTTGCACCAAATGGAGTTAGCGGAGTTTTAAAAGGAGTTTCGGCTGTTTTCTTTGCTTATATTGGTTTTGATGCCATTTCTACAACTGCAGAAGAATGCAAAAATCCGCAACGTGACTTACCACGCGGTATGATGTGGGCCATTATCATTTGTACTATTTTATATATTGCCATTGCCTTGGTTTTAACCGGAATGGTGCGTTATAACGAACTAAATGTTGGAGATCCTCTGGCGTTTGTTTTCGATAAATTAAACCTGAAATGGATGTCAGGAATTATAGCAGTAAGTGCTGTAATAGCTATGGCAAGTGTTTTATTGGTTTTCCAAATGGGGCAACCTCGTATCTGGATGAGTATGAGCCGCGATGGTTTATTGCCAAAGAAATTTTCTACCGTTCACCCAAAATTCAAAACACCATCGTTTGCGACAATCGTAACCGGTTTTGTAGTGGCAGTTCCGGCTTTGTTCCTGAACTTAACCATGGTTACGGATTTATGCAGTATTGGTACCTTGTTTGCCTTTGTATTGGTTTGTGCAGGGGTTTTGGTTTTACAAAATAAGCCTGAGATTCCAAGAGGGAAATTCAAAACGCCTTATGTAAATTCAAAATTCATAATGCCTGTTTTAATGATTGCCGGATTGTATTATGCTTTTGCTTTTAACAATAAAGCGACAATGGCTTTCATTAATAATGATGCACAGACTTATGACGCAACCACTATTATTACATCTTTAAATAAAGAAGAATCAGCGAAAGTTTTCAGTTATTTAGAAAGTATAGATGTTCATAATAAAACTGCCGAAACATCAGATTTAGAACACTTATTGAGCCAATACCAGGATGACGATGCAAAATATGCTGAAGTTGTAAAAGGATTGCCAATTAGTGATTCCTTAAAATACGAATCAGGTTTCAGCCTGTTCAAACACAAAATCCCAATGTGGATATTCTTATTCGTCTTAGTAGGATTAGCTGTTTGGTCATTCAGACAAAACCTTTCTTTAATTCCGCTTTTAGGACTTATCTGTTGTCTTTACATGATGGCCGAATTAAGCGTTTGGAACTGGATTTATTTCACCATTTGGTTACTATTAGGGTTGGTGATTTACTTTACATATAGTAGAAAAAACAGTAAATTGAATTTTCCTCAAGAAGCCTAGATAGTTATAAATTATAAATGAAAAAGCCGTTCTGAAAATAATCTCAGAACGGCTTTTTGTTGTGTTTTGTCATTTCGAGGAACGAGAAATATCCACAAGTAACTCCGCAACGAAAACCCAATCTTTGCCGACCTTCTCGTTCCTCGAAATGACAAAGTCGGAACGTACTATTAGTTTAATAAAAAAAATCGCCACGAATTCACGAATTAATAGTTTTAAAAATTCGTGAATTCATGGCGAAAAAGATCAATAAAATGATTCGTTATAATTTGTGAAATTCGTGTTTATAAAACCCCCAATTCTACCATACAAGCTTTCATCATTTCATAAGTACGCTCAATATCATTATCCAATCCAATGGAGAAACGAATTAAGCCATCCGTTAACCCCATTTCGTGTTGTTCTTCCAGCGGAATTTCACTCGAAGTCGAGGTTCCCGGCGCACTAAATAAGGTTTTGTAAAATCCTAAACTTACCGCCAGATATCCTAAGTTTCTGGCCTGCATCAGTTCCATTAATTCATTGGCTTTTTCCAAAGTGCCAACATCAATTGTCATCATTCCGCCAAAACCATATTCACGGTTAATCATGTTTTTGTACAGTTCGTGACTTGGGTGACTTTTCAATCCCGGATAAACCGTTTTAAGTCCGTCAGCTTCAAATTTATCGGCTAGAAAATGAGCATTATGGCTGTGTTGTTTGATACGAATATGAAGCGTGCGTAAATTTTTCATCACACTTGCAGAACGCAAACTATCCATTGTTGGTCCCAAAAGCATACTTGCTCCGGAGTTTACATTTTTCAAAGAATTAATAAATTCCTTCGATGCGCAAGTTACACCACCAACCGTATCACTGCTTCCGTTAATATATTTTGTCAGACTATGAATCACGATATCAGCACCTAATTTAGCCGGAGAAACAGACAATGGCGAAAATGTATTATCGACCACCAGTTTCAGATTATGTTTTTTAGCAATTTTAGCTAAACCGGCAATATCAGCCACTTCCAATAACGGATTACTCACCGTTTCGCAATACAAAACTTTCGTTTTTGATGTAATTGCCGCTTCCACAACATCTAGTTTTGTAATGTCAACAAAGCTGGTTTCAATCCCGAAACGAGGTGTGAAGTTTTTCAAAAAAGCATAAGTTCCGCCATAAATAGTTCGGCTTGAAACGATGTGATCGCCCGCACCGCACAATTGTATTAGAGTAGGTGTAATTGCGCCCATTCCTGATGCCGAAACATTCGCTGTTTCCGTTCCTTCCATCGCCGCCAAAGCCTGATCCAGATACAAATTACTCGGAGAAGAATGACGCGAATACAAATAACAGCCTTCCATATTTCCTTCAAAAGTATCAAACATCGTTTTAGCCGAAAGAAACGTATAAGTCGAAGAATCAGAAATTGAAGGATTAACACCTCCAAATTCACCAAAGTATTGCAAATCCTGAATTTTGTCTGCTGGGTTAAAGTTTTTCATATAGTTTATTGTTTATGGTTTGTTGTTTATTGTTGAAATTGTCATTGCCATTAGAATTTATTTTTTTGGAATTTTAATTTGAAGCTGTTCCTGCTATCCGTTTCAATCTTTTGTGCCGAACCCCGGCATAAAAGGATTTCCACTTCTATCAGGGCTATGAAATCTGTTTTCAAAATAAATTCTATTCAAAATAACATCTTATTAGAAAATTAATCAACAGTATAGCGCTTAATTAGATTTTAAAACTGTAAAATTGATTTATAAAAGATTATTTGTCTAAATTTGATTTGGAAATTTCAAATCGATAGATTTTCTTTCATAGCAACAACAAACCATCAACCATCAACCATCAACAATAAACAGCAACTATGACTTTAGACACCACTGATAAAAAACTCCTGGTCTTATTGCAAACAGACAGTAAAAAGACCACCAAAGAATTGTCCTTAAAACTCAATCTTTCGGTAACCGCAGTGTATGAACGTATCAAAAAGTTAGAGCGCGAAGGCATCATCAAAAACTACGTAGCATTGGTAGATAAAACCAAAATTGATAAAGGATTTGTCGTTTTCTGTCACTTAAAACTCATTCAGCACACCAAAGAATTCCTAACCAAATTCGAAAGCGAAGTCATCAAACTCAACGAAGTTCTGGAATGCCATCATGTAAGCGGTGATTACGATTATATCCTGAAAGTCTTAGTAAAAGACATGGAAGAATACAGGGAGTTTTTGGTAACCAAACTCACATCATTACAACACATTGGCAGCACGCAAAGTATGTTTATGATTAGTGAAGTGAAGAATTCGACGGTGATTTTTTAGGAAGGTTCAAAAGTTCAGAGAGGCAAAGGGACAAAGGTTTTCCGTAGAGGCGCAAAGTGCGTCTAACATCTGGTAATGATTTTCAAAAAACGCAAAAGTTCAGAGGTAGATTTTTTTTCTCATTTTTGTCATTCTGAGGAACGAAGGATCTCCGTAAGAAGCCCCGCACAGAATGTCGCCAATCTTTATAGAGTTGCTTGTGGAGATCCTTCGTTCCTCAGGATGACAAGTTTGTGTGTAAACTTTGCGCCTCTGTGAGACTAAAAAATCTGCTTTATCTGCAAAATCTGCGAGAAAAACTTTAAATAATCTTAAAGCAAAATTCTTTAAATTTGAAATTAAGAATCAATACATTATAACAACAATGGAAGAATGGGAACCGATATCTTTAAGTGAGCTTTTTGATGAAATTCAGAAAACAGAAAAAGATTTAGATGTGGAATTGAAGAATTTCTGGGATTTGATTAAAATTGATCCAGTAAAATGGGAAGAGAAAGATTATGGTGAAATGGGAGGAGGTTTTTGGGTTGTCGCTATTTGCGGATACAAGATTATTTGGTTTAATGATATTGAGGAAGGATTTAATATTTCTGATTATAAAACATTTGGAGAAATTGAAAATTATTGTTGTAATCAGGATGAACTTGTTCATGTAGTTTACAGACTGTTTCAATTATTGAAAGGCTAAATAGAATTGATCAGAAGAGGATGTTCTACTAAAAATATAATTTAAAAAAGACAAAAAACTTTGCGATTCTGCGTCTTTGCGAGATTAAAAAACAAAAAACTTAGCGAACCTTGCGTAAAACCTTTGCGAATTTTGCGGTAAAATCATCCACCAAAATTTCACACAAAAAACATTGAGATTTAAACTTTAAACAAAACTTTATTCCTTAATTTTGTATCGCTAAAAATAAAATTTACAAACTATGAGTTCATTTGACGTAGTCATTATAGGTTCAGGTCCTGGCGGATATGTATCAGCAATTCGTTGCGCACAATTAGGTTTCAAAACAGCAATTGTAGAAAAGTATAATTCATTAGGAGGAACCTGCCTTAACGTAGGTTGTATTCCTTCAAAAGCATTATTATCATCTTCTCATCATTATGCAGAAATTGCTCATTTTGCAGATCACGGAATCGAAGTTTCCGGAGATGTAAAAATCAATTTAGAAAAAATGATCGCGCGTAAACAAGCAGTTGTAGATCAAACCGTAGGTGGAATCAACTACTTAATGGATAAAAATAAAATCACTGTTTTCAATGGTTTAGGTTCTTTCGTAGACGCAACACACATTGCAGTTGCAAAAGCTGACGGAACATCAGAAACTATCGAAACTAAATATGCTGTAATTGCTACAGGTTCAAAACCATCTTCTTTGCCTTTTATCAAAATTGATAAAGAAAGAATCATCACTTCAACTGAAGCTTTGGCTTTAAAAGAAGTTCCAAAACATTTAGTAATTATTGGTGGTGGTGTTATCGGGATTGAGCTTGGACAAGTTTACTTGCGTTTAGGAGCTCAGGTTTCTGTAGTAGAATTCATGGACAGAATTATTCCTGGAATGGATAGTTCATTGTCTAAAGAATTAACTAAAGTATTGAAAAAACAAGGAATGAAATTCTACGTTTCTCACAAAGTAAAATCAGTAGAAAGAAACGGCGATGCTGTTGTTGTTCAGGCTGAAAATGCAAAAGGAGAAACAATCACTTTAGAAGGAGATTATTCATTAGTTTCTGTTGGTCGTCGCCCTTACACAGACGGATTAAACGCTGACAAAGCAGGAGTAAAAATTTCAGACAGAGGACAAGTAGAAGTAAACGATCATTTACAAACTAACGTTCCTAACATTTATGCAATTGGTGACGTTGTTCGTGGAGCAATGTTGGCACATAAAGCAGAAGAAGAAGGAACAATGGTGGCTGAGATCTTAGCAGGTCAAAAACCACATATCGATTATAATTTAATCCCTGGTGTAGTGTACACCTGGCCGGAAGTAGCTGCAGTTGGACAAACGGAAGAGCAGGTTAAAGCTTCTGGAACTGAATATAAAGTGGGAAGTTTTCCTTTTAAAGCTTTAGGTCGTGCAAGAGCAAGTGGAGATTTAGACGGATTCGTGAAAATCATTGCTGATGCTAAAACTGATGAGGTTTTAGGAGTTCACATGATTGGAGCGCGTACAGCTGATTTAATTGCTGAGGCAGTTACAGCAATGGAATTTAAAGCTTCTGCTGAGGATATTTCAAGAATGAGCCATGCTCACCCAACTTTCGCGGAAGCGGTAAAAGAAGCAGCATTGGCCGCTACAGATAATAGAGCGTTACACGTATAATTTACGTTAGCATATATTTTAAACCGCCAGTTCCTAAAATTTAGGGATTGGCGGTTTTTTTATTTTGTAATGTGTTTGTTTGCAGTTTCGTAAAAATGTAAAAAGCAAACATAATTCTGTAAAATAATTATTTGAATCTAATATTATCTTTACAATTCTAAAAAGATAATGTTATGAAAAGTAGATATATAGCTCCCGTTTTACTTGGAGCAGGAATAGCTGTTGCCCTTTATTCTTGTGGTACGACAATTCCCAAAAATGCAAAAGCAGTCACTAATTTTGACAAATCGAAATATTTAGGAAAATGGTATGAAATTGCCAGACTTGATTTTAAATATGAAAAGGGACTTAATAATGTTACAGCCGAATATTCTCTAAATGATAACGGAACTATAAAAGTCGATAATAAAGGGTATAACGTTAAAAAAGAGAAATGGGAGGAAAGTATTGGTAAAGCCAAATTTGTCAAATCCGATAATATAGGAATGCTGAAAGTTTCTTTTTTTGGTCCATTTTATGCCGGATATAATGTTATTGCCGTAGACGAAAACTACAAATATGCACTTGTTGCCGGCGAGAGTTTAAAATATATGTGGATACTTTCGAGAGAAACTACCATCCCTGAAAGCATAAAGGCCGATTATCTTATAAAGGCACAGGAAATAGGATATAATATTTTAGATTTAGTTTGGACAAAACACGATAAAGCAAATTAATAAAGATTATAAACGTTGATTTTTATTAAATAAGAAACCCGATAAGTTGTAGACCTATCGGGTTTGTTATGAGGTATAAAATAAAATAGATTATCTGGTGAAAACACTTTTGTAATTATCCCAATATCTGTAAATCAAAAATAAATTAGCCAGAAATAATAGTACTGCAATTGGCAAACCCTGGGGTGCTAAAAAATAATTGATAAACAAAATGTTTACCGTAATTGGTAAGATCAAAATATTAGCCAATGTTACGTAACGTCCTGTTACAAATGCGATCCCGCAAAGTAATTCAATTGATTTTGCTAAAGGCATTATATACGTAGAAGCCATTAAACCAACATTAAAAGCTTTAAAGTTTCCTGTTGTTTCTGGTTCAGGCGTTAAATGAAAAAAATAACTGATTGAAGCAAAAAGTAATAAAAGACCAATCAGGACGCGGACAATAATAGTAGCAATTTTCATAACATTTAGGGTTTTTAAATGGGTTAAAAAAGTATAATTTATTCTTTTGGAAAAACGTTATAATCTAAATCCTCTATAAAATGAAATCAATTTTTAAGATTCTTCTATTGAGAATTATACAATCATTATGATTCTATTTTAGGATTAATAGAATGCTATATCAAATATAACGAATTTTTTCTTATGAAATTGCTGTTTTATTAACACTTTATTGTTTCTTTCCGTATTTTTTATAAAGAAAAAAACCGCCTAAACAAATAATAATAAAAGGCCAAAGATTAATTAGAAATACAAAAATTGATTCAAGGATATACCAGCCATTTTTAAGTGAATCGAGAATTTGTAAGCCTAAATTGGGCTTATAAGCATTACTATTTTTCTCGCTTGCCATTGTTTCTTGTCTAATCGTTTCATTTTGATAAAGCTGTAATGTAATAGTGCTGAAATTAATTTGGTCTTGCAAGGATAAATTATCTATGGCATGATTGTCATTGGTTTCTTTTTGATTCGCCAGAGTATTTTCGGCTTCCATAATATCATTGATTTTTTTGCCTTTAGAATCAATAGCTTTTTCAACTCTTTTTTCGGTTGAAGCACTTCTTTTTTGCGAAAGCTGATTGGATAATAGCTTCAATGAAACATCGTCGGCTTTGATTACTCTGAAATCAAGAAAGTCAATTTGTTTGGCGATGGTTTTAATTACAGTATCAAGCTGCGTATTAGGAACGCGAATTGTAATATTATTTTCTACCGTATATTTTGTAGTTTCAAGCGTACTGTCCTGGCTGATTTTAGTTTTAACCTGATCATGAATATTACTTTGTAGATTGGTATACGTTACGAAACCTCCAAATTTTTGAGTAGCATTTTCAATTGCATATGTAGACTTGACGACATTTTTAACCTTGAATTTAATATCAGCAGTTCGAATAAATTTCTGCTTACTGTTTTTATCGACTACGGCTGCCGACGAAGAAACCGCTGTACTATCTGCCGAAATTTTCACGTCTGCCGATCCTTCATTAGAAGAATAATCAGCTTTTTTACAAGAAAATAGCAATGCGATGATTACTAAGGTTAATGTGCCTAATTTTGCAATTGTTTTCATAAAGTTTTTAAAATTTGATTGATAAATAAAGGTTTAATTTTCATTAATAATGTTTTTGTGTTAAAAAATGATTGTGATTATAAGTGTTAATTCGATATACTAAAAAGTGTGCCAATAATTTTTAAGTATTATTTTATCGAAGGATTTTTTTTATCGTAATTTTGAAATCTAAAATTTATACTTTTTTGAGAGTTTCCATTCATCAACATATTGCAAATCCAGAGCACTTTAAACAACAACTTTTAAGCTGGTCGCAACAATTTCGCGAGATCGTTTTTTTAGATAGCAATTCGTATCCGCAAGAATATTCCAGTTTTGATTGTGTATTGGCTGTAGATGCTTTTACATCTTTAAAGACTGATTTTCATAATGCTTTCGATGATCTAAAACAATATCAGCAAACCACTAAAGACTGGCTTTTTGGCTATCTTTCGTATGATTTAAAAAATGATGTTGAGCAGCTTACATCATCTAATTTTGATGGTTTAGAATTTTCGGATTTGTTTTTCTTTCAGCCAAAAAAAATAATTACATTAAAAGGAAATCAGCTTGAAATGCAGTATTTATTATTGTGTGATGATGAGGTGGAAGATGACTTTGAAGAAATTATTCAAACTGAAAATGATTCCTTTGTTACACTGGGCGGAGTCGAAGTAAAACAAAGAATCTCAAAAGATTTATACGTAGATAAAATAACAAAAATGCTCGAACATATTCATAAAGGCGATATGTATGAGGCCAATTTTTGTATGGAATTTTATGCTGAAAATGCGATTATAAATCCGCTTGAAAAATTTCAGAAACTAAATGCAATATCGCAGGCACCATTTTCGGTTTTCTTTAAAAATCATAAACAATTTTTGCTTTCGGCTTCACCGGAACGATATATAAAAAGAGTAGGAGATACCCTGATTTCACAGCCGATAAAAGGAACATCCAAACGATTTTCAGATCCTGTTGAAGATGAAAAATCAAAACAATTTTTAGAGTCCGATTCAAAAGAACGTGCTGAAAATATCATGATTACTGATTTAGTCCGCAATGATTTATCACACACAGCTCAAAAAGGTTCAGTAGAAGTGGCTGAGCTTTGTAAAATCTATTCGTTTCTGCAGGTTCACCAAATGATTTCTACTATAACTTCAAAATTAGATCCTCAATATTCGCCAATTGATGTTCTGAGAACTACTTTCCCAATGGGAAGTATGACAGGAGCTCCAAAGATTTCGGTAATGAAAATTATTGAAAATCTCGAAGAAACCAAACGCGGTTTGTATAGCGGATCGATTGGTTACTTTACTCCCGAAGGTGATTTTGATTTTAACGTTGTAATCAGAAGTATTTTGTACAATCAGGAAAATAAATACGTTTCATTTTCTGTTGGAAGCGCCATTACAGCGCAATCCGTTCCTGAAAATGAATACGAAGAATGCTTGTTAAAGGCTAAGGCAATGCACGAAGTTTTACGCTAAAAAAGTTTGCCACGAATTACACAAATCTGCACGAATTATTCTTTGCCACAGATAAAAGGATTATTACAGATTTTTTAAGCATTTTAATCCTTTTATCTGTGGCAAAATCTGCAGAATCTGCGTGAAAACAATTAGTGAAAATTCGTGTAATTTGTGGCAAAAAAATAAATCTGCTGCATCTGTGTGAAAAATAAATCGAAGCAAAAAAACATCACGGTTAACATTTCATTTAAAAATAGATAGAATTTAATTCTTTACTTTTATCCAATGCTTTCAAAATTTCAAAAACACATCACTTCAAGGTTTCCATTTCTGGAAGATCAAAAACTATTTCTGGCTGTAAGCGGAGGATTAGATAGTATGGTTCTATTGCATTTGTTAGCGCAATTGCCTTATGAAATTGCCGTTTTGCATTGCAATTTTCAATTACGCGGGCTAGAAAGTTTTGACGATCAGGATTTTATTCAAAACTATTGCCATCAGCATAATATTCCTATTTATACTACTCAGTTTGATACCGAAGCTTTTGCAAAAGATTATAAACTATCAACTCAGGTTGCAGCGCGTGAATTGCGTTACAGTTGGTTTTATGAACTTTTAGAAACTAAGAATTTCGATTATATATTAACCGCACATCACGCCGACGATAATCTTGAAACTTTTATTATCAATTTAACCCGTGGAACAGGTCTGGAAGGGTTAATTGGAATTCCGGAACAAAACGATCGAATTATTCGTCCGCTTTTGCCTTTTTCGAGAGAAGAAATCGTGAAATATGCCGAACAAAATAATATTGAATGGCGAGAAGATAGCAGCAATGCGTCGAATAAATATCTTCGAAATAAGATCCGGCATGATTTAGTGCCGATTTTAAAAGAAATCAATCCAAATTTTTTGAATGCTTTTCAGAAAACACAAAGTTTTTTACAGGAATCGCAAGTTATAGTCGAAGATGCTTCGATTATGATCTATCAGCAAGTAGCAAAAGAAGTTGGGGATGATATTCATTTCGATTTAAATCAGCTTAAAAAATTACCCAATTATAAATCGTATTTGTACCAATGGCTTAATGAATTTGGCTTTTTGGCATGGAATGATATTTATGATCTGGTTGACGGACAATCCGGAAAACAAGTATTTTCTGCTGAATTTAGATTATTAAAAAACAGAGATATTTTAATTCTGAGCCCAATTTCTGAAATGTCAGAAAAGGAAGAATTTGAAATTACTGCAAACGATACAGAAGTTAATTTTCCCTTAAAATTGAAGCTTTGTAATGTAAGTCACATTACAATAGATTCAAATAAAGTTATATTTGTTGACGCTGAAAAAATCCAATTTCCTCTCATATTACGTAAATGGAATGAAGGGGATGTATTTCATCCTTTTGGGATGCAGGGGAAATCTAAAAAAGTGAGCAAGCTTTTTAAAGATGAAAAATTATCACTGATCGAAAAAGAAAAAACATGGATTTTGTCTTCAGATAATCAAATTGTCTGGGTTGTTGGCCTCAGGCAGGATGAACGTTTTAAAATTGAAAATACCACAAACAGAATACTAAAAATAGAATTACAATCATGAACTTTAATCAATACCATCAAATAATAATGTTAAAAAGTAGCTGGAATAAAACCATAATCTTTTTACTATTTTTCTTATTTGCTTTTGCAAAAGGAAATGCTCAAATCCTGGAGCCTGTAAAATGGACTTCTAAAATTGAAAAGAAATCAGGTAATAATGCTGTTTTAATTTTTGATGGAACGATTGAGAAAGACTGGCATATGTATTCGCAATTCACGCCAGATGGTGGGCCACTTGCGTTGGAAATTGCATTTAAAAATCAAAAAGGAAATTATAATTTAGTTGGAAAAGCGAAGGAAGGAAAAACCAGAATAGCTTTTAACGACGTTTTTGGTGTAAATGAAACTTTTTTTGAAGGCAAAGCGCATATCGAACAAGAAATCACGATCATTAACCCGAACTTAAAAACGGTTGATGTTGATTTTGACTTTCAGGTTTGTAAAGAAGTTTGTATCAATTCAAATAAAAAGTTTTCAATTGCAATTCCATCAACTTTTAAAATGGATGCTGTTGCTGCAGTATCTGAATCCAAACTTGATGAGACAAAAGTTCCTGCTTTAGTTGTTGATACTGTCAAAAAAGGGCCTGCTTCAGAAGTCGTTCAGGAAACAAAAACAGCGGATGATTTGGCTGTAGCTAAAGAAGATGTTCCTGCACCAGCTCCTGCAAGAAGTTTATGGTCTATCTTTTTTATTGCTTTTATCTCCGGATTTGCTGCTTTGTTAACTCCTTGTGTTTTTCCAATGATCCCAATGACGGTAAGTTTCTTTACCAAACAAAGTAAAAGCAGGGCAAAAGGAATCAGAAATGCTATTTTCTACGGACTTTCAATTATAGCCATTTATGTTGTTTTAGGATTAATTGTTACCAAGATATTTGGTGCAGATGCATTAAATGCTTTATCTACGGATGTTTGGTTTAATTTAATCTTCTTTATCATCTTAATTATTTTTGCAACGTCATTTTTGGGAGCTTTCGAAATTATGTTACCAAATTCATGGGGAAATAAAGTAGATCAGCAAGCAGACAGAGGTGGGATAATCGGAATACTATTTATGGCTTTGGCTTTGGCAATTGTATCATTTTCATGTACAGGACCAATCGTTGGAACCTTATTAGTTGATGCAGCTTCAAATGGCGGTATTGCTCCAATTGTAGGAATGTTAGGGTTTTCTTTAGCTTTGGCTTTGCCATTTATGTTATTTGCTATGTTTCCGGGATGGTTAAATTCATTGCCAAAATCTGGAGGATGGTTAAACACAGTAAAAGTAGTTTTGGGATTCCTGGAATTAGCCTTAGCGTTTAAGTTTTTATCAAATGCCGATTTAGTACTTCAATTGCATTTATTAGAAAGAGAAGTTTTCATCGCAATCTGGATCGCTATTTTTGCAGCACTGACTTTATATTTATTCGGAAAAATTTCATTACCACATGATAGCCCTTTACAACATATTTCTGTAGGGAGATTGTATTTAGGTTTGCTTACATTGATATTTACAGTATATTTAATCCCCGGACTTTGGGGAGCACCATTAAAATTAATCAGTGCATTTCCACCACCACCACAATACAGTGAGAGTCCGTTTGGAGTAGGAGGTTCTGCCAATTCAAATGTTAGCGGGGAAGCTATAAAAGGTTTGCCGGACGGAGCAGAATTAGGGCCGCATGGAATTATGGTTTTTCATGATTACGAAGACGGTTTAGCATATGCAAAATCAATCCATAAACCAATTATGCTTGATTTTACCGGTTATGCTTGTGTAAATTGTAGAAAAATGGAAAACAATGTTTGGTCTGAGCCAACTATCTTACCAATATTGAAAAATGACGTCGTTCTGATTTCTCTTTATGTAGATGATAAACGTGAATTGCCAAAAGAAGAACAATTTGTAACTGCATCTGGAGATAAGATTATTACCGTTGGAGATAAATGGACCGATTTTATGATCTCAAAATATAAAACCAATACACAACCTTTATATGTCATAACAGATTTAGAAGGAAAGAATTTAAACAATTCGAAACCCACTATTAGTTATGTTAGTGCAGATGAATATTTGCATTGGTTAAAAGAAGGAATTGGTAATTTCAAATAATTCTTTTCCTTCCAGTATATAATATAAGATTTAAATAATATAACCCGACAGGTTTCGAAACCTGTCGGGTTTATTTTTGGCACCTATATATAAGGACAAGTTTCTGTTATACTATATAAGAGTAATTGTTGGTCACCGAAACCCGACAGGTTTTAAAAACCTGTCGGGTTTATTATACGCACCTATTTGGAATTTGGACTCAAGCGATAGCGAACAGGCGAAGCAATTTCAGATTTGTAATTTCAGAATTAGGAGCTATCTCCCGCTATGCGTTTCAATCTTTTGTGCCGAACCCCGGCACAAAAGGATTTCCACTGCTATCGGGGCTAGGGCAGCGGTTTCCGGAAGAAAATAAAGCGTAAGGAAGCAAACCTGGTGCCTTTGCGTCTTTGCGCGATTAAAAAAAACAGCAAAATCAAGCTTTGCGGCTTTGTGCATACAGCAGAATCAGGCGAAAATACAGCTTTGCGAACTTTGCGCATCCCCATTTCCAAAGAAAACTTTGTGTCTTTGCGGTAAAATCAGCCCAAAATAACCACTCCCGGAAAAAAGACCAAAAAACTTTGTATTGTAAAAAACGAGAAACC
>Ga0302167_10000049_pt1 | contig 75629 bp, 68 predicted proteins | sample I_Fen_N1_1_FD_193496 | JGI IMG/M metagenome (GOLD analysis project Ga0302167, IMG submission 193496) | Peat permafrost microbial communities from Stordalen Mire near Abisko, Sweden - I_Fen_N1_1 | ecosystem: Environmental > Terrestrial > Soil > Wetlands > Permafrost | place: Sweden: Abisko... | reverse complement strand
CTCCATACTCCAACAATATTTACTGAGTTGTCATCATCATCATTGTTACTACACGAACTGAATACAAAAGCCGCCGAAACAGCTAGAAATAAGATTTTCTTCATGGTTAGTTTAATTTTTTTAAAGTTCACAAAGAAATGAAAATTTTTCAATTGCTTCAAAATATTTTCTTGATTGTTTAAAACTAAAAAAGCCCCTTGTTCAGGAGCTTTTCGTTTAATCAAACTGCATGTTATTGTTTTTCAGAATTTCTTTAAATTTTTCAGTTTTACCTTTTTCTTTCATACTTTTATAAATAGACGACATCACGGATTCTGCATCTGTTCTGTAAGGAGATTTTTGATCATTATAAATTCTGTAAGCTTTACAGATATAATCTAACGCTTTTTCATCATCTTTTAATCCGTTAAAATATACATTACCAATTCCGTAATAAACTTCAGGATCTCCGGGATATACTTTATCAAGATTCATATAAGAATCAATTGCTTTTTGATATTCTTTTTTATAAATATATACCACAGGGATATTCTGTAAAGCCATTTTTCCTTTAGGATTTAGTTTCAGCGATTTTTCATATGCCGAAATTGCTTTATCAAATTCCTCGTTTCTTCTGTAATTGATTCCTAGAGCATCCCAAGCATAAAGGAATTCAGGATCTTTTTTAACTGCTTTTTCATAGTTCTCAATAGCTCCTTTCCAATCTTTTTTTTCCGTTAGCTCTCGTCCTTCATGATAAAAATCCATAGCTTCTTTATCTTTAGAAAATCCGTCATCATTAGTTTCAGAAGTTTCTGTAATATTTTTAACACTTTGGCAGTTACCCATCAGATATCGTTCAATATCATTGTAACTGTCTATATATTGCTTGGAGTCTTTGCTGGTATTGAAATTTAGATTTATTTGCTTTTTTCCATTCACTTCAGGAGCGGTCTTTGCTACATCTTCTGCGCTTGAAAGAAGAGTGGAAATTTGTAATGCTCCTGTATATTTGTCGATACAGCCGTGCACATCTTTCAGAATATCTTTTTTATTCCGATTAAGTAATCTGATTGAATCTGTACATTGACAAGCTTTTTCTGAAAGTTCCTTCAATACTTGCTTTTTGGTGTCTTTTTGAGCAAACATCAAAGCACAAGTGAAAATAGGAATTAAAATGGTTAGTCGTTTTTTTATCATGGTTGAAAAATTATTTCATGTAAGGATTCATCACCTTCGTCCAGATCTGATAGCCTTCCGGAGTCATGTGAAGCATATCTTCTACAAAAAGCTCTTTCCTTACATTTCCGTTGGCGTCTTCCATTGCTTTTGTGATATCAATGAATTCTGCATTCGGTTCTTTCTTCATGAAAGCTGCAATTTTTTTGTTGGCTTCCTTCATTTGAGGCCAAAGATTTTCTCTGCTTGGCGAGTATTTTATGGAGATATAATCAACTTCAATATTCGGAAACTTCTCTCGAATCTTTTTGTAGAACGTTTTGTATCGGTTGACAACTTCTTTCGCTTTTAATTTATGATTGTCTGCGAAATCGTTTTCACCACAATAAACAATAATTTGTTTTGGCTGATAAGGAGAAAGCAGATCATTAGCATAATAATTCAGATCCGTTAATCTTGATCCCCCAAATCCTCTGTTGATGATCGTTTTATCGGGAAAATAATTGGAAACATCAGTCCATTTTGTGAAAGATGAACTTCCGACTAAAAGAATAGCATCTTTAGCAGGTGTATTTTCCTGATCTAATTTTTTGAAATTTTGAATGTCTTGCCAATACATCGGCTTTTTTTCCTGTGAAAAGAAAAGGGCAAAGGTCAGCAATAAAAATGCTAATAACATCTTCTTCATTTTTTAATAATTTTTAGTTAATTAAAATTCTTTCTAATAAAAAACTCCCGATAAAATCGAGAGTTTTTGTTTTATCTTTTATAAGTAGTATAATAAAGATCGTTGACTGTATCTCCGTTATAATCTCCACCACCAGGAACGTCCATTAGTTTTAGCTCCGAGCTTGAAAGGATGATTACCTTATATTTTACTTTAATATTGTCATCATACGTTATCACCATATCCTTAGTTTCTGCATCATACGTATATTTACCCTGCTCTTGTGCACTGATCTGGCAATTAGCTCCTACACCACCGTAATAAGTATACGATGTGGAATAATCAGTACTGAACGAAGTCACATTTTTTAATTCACATCCTGCAGGAGTGTCAGTATTAAGTACAGTTTTACCGTCTTTCCCTGAAACAATCTCAGATTTACTGACTTTCCATTCACCTTGTAGGGTGTCTAAGTCGTAAGCTTGAACGTCATCATCTTCACAAGAAGCAAGCGAAGTAAGCGCCAAAGCGGAAAAGGCAAATAAAAGTAGCTGTTTTTTCATTTTCACAAATTTAAGAATATGCTAAAATATAAATAAATTTGAAATATTTATAATGAAATTAAGGTTTTTTAAACGAATGTTTGTAAATAAATGAATTTTAATTGGGAGCTGGAAGCCAGAAGCCGAAAGACTTAAACTCTTCCTTTCTTCAAACTCCCGGCTTCCAGCTTTATTAATAACTCATTTCTACAATTTTGTAAGCATCCTGAGGAGTAAGTTTCTTGTGTTCACCCAAACCTACCCAATTCCTTTCTGTAAAGGCTTTTTCCACTCTTTCTGCGGTTCCTTTATATTCTTCTGTGTATTCTGAAAGTTTGGTTTTAATATCAAGGCTGTGGAAGAATTCTTCCATTTTTTTAATTCCTAATTCAGCTTTTTCTTCAACAGTTCGGTCTTTGATTCCCCAAACTCTTTCTGCGTATTGAGCTAATTTTCCTTTTTTAGACTCAAAATTATAACGGTAATGAGATGGTGCGATTACAGCTAATGTTCTTGCATGATCAATTCCATAATAAGCTGTTAATTCGTGTCCCATCGCGTGAACTGCCCAGTCTGTAATAACTCCTTTCTGAATTAATCCGTTCAAAGCCATTGTACAACACCACATAAAGTTTCCTGCCGCGTCATAATTAAAATTATCAGACAAGACTTTTGGAGCAGTTTCCTGTAAACTGATCAGGATACTTTCTGCAATTCTTTCCTGTAAATCAGCAGAAGAAGGAGCTGTCATATATTGTTCTAAAACGTGAGTATAAGCATCTGTCAAACCATTAACGATTTGTCTTTTTGGAATTGATCTTACCACTTCCGGATCTAGAACAGAAAATTCAGGGAAAAGTCCGGGACCTCCTGAAGATAATTTTTCGTTCGTTTCTCTTCTTGAAATTACATATCCTGAATTCATTTCAGAACCTGTCGCAGGCAATGTTAAGATAGAACCGAACGGCATTCCTTCACCTTCAAAAGTTCTGACAGGTTTTTTAAGGATTTCCCAAGGTTCGCCTGCGTAATTTGCCGCAGCAGAAAGGAATTTTGTTCCGTCAATCACAGAACCACCACCAACAGCCAGAAGATAAGTGATATTTTTTTCTTTGATAACTTGTAAAGCTTCCACTAAAACTTCATATTCAGGATTGGCAGGAATTCCACCGAATTCATGCACATCATAACCTTTTAAAGCTTCTTGTACCTGATCGTAAACACCGTTGCTTTTGATGCTTCCGCCACCGTAAATCATTAATATTTTAGCGTCTTTAGGAATTTCCTTTGAAATCTTAGCAATCTCACCTTTCCCGAAAAGTATTTTTGTTGGATTTTTAAACTCGAAATTAAGCATTGTTCTTAAATTTATTTAAGCCAAATTTACGCAATGCAAAGTGAAAATTGAGTTAAGGAAGTTTTAAAATTCTTATGATTGTGTTTAATTAAAACTATTGAAATTTGATGTGTTTATAATCTAGACACAAATATATACATGCACGCTGTCATTCAGAACGGAGCAAAGCGAAGTGAAGAATCTCAACTTAAATTTCTTAACTACTTAATCCAAACTTAATGGTTCAATTTAAAAAATAATAGATTCTTCCTTCGTCAGAATGACAGAGTTTGGGAAATTAGTAAACTCCATTGCTTTTCGCTTCCAATTTCCCTGTTTTTCTATTAATCTTTACATAAAACGATTCTTTTTGAGTATCATTTTTCGTTTTAGAAACATACATCGAAATATATTGATCATCAATTTTATAAGAACATCCTAATTTATTACTTGTATCAACTTTAAAACCATACGTTTCTGCAATTAAAATCGCTTCCGGTAAATTATCAACAAATCCGATGAAATTTCTCAATTGTTGTTCATTATTAAAATATTCTGTCTTACCATTTTTGCAAGCTAAAATATAGGAAAAGCAATCGCTTGTCGTGCATTGCTGAAAGAAACCTTTTTCCGGTGCCGGATCATTGAGCGTCATAAAGTCGGGCATTTGACTTTCGTAAATGATAGATTTGTCAGGATCAGGATCTTGAATATTGCGAAGAACCGACCAATATTGATATTTTGTATCAGGTTTGATGAAAGGGTAGAGGAATTCAGTGCTGTCGAGGATTTCGGGGATTTTTTTGTAATCCTCGGAAACCGTTTTTTGAGAGAAGAATAAACCCGGTATTAAAAAACAAATGGTTAAAATAATTTTCATGCTTATTATTTTCTTGGATGGAATTTTACCCATCCTCAGAGATAATTTTACTATTAGCTATTTTTATTCCAAAACAATTTTATAGTATCCTTTTTCATCTGTTACATCAATTCCGACGCCTTTAAACGTTAATTTATTGATCTGAAAACCATCACAACCTCCTTTAAATTCAGACGATTGTATTGAAAAATCAAAAACTTTAAGATTAGAATAAAAAGTATAATTTTTTGTACCATTATAAGCGCCCACATTTTCCAAAATGATCCTATCGTCAGATGTTTTGGTCAATTGTACTCCGTTTTGATTTTCTTCTTTGACTGAAAAAGGGCTAAGAGTTCCATTCGTGATCAGGTTTTCACCATCAGCATTAACGAATTCAAAAGCTATCGGCTGAGGAGCGTTATAGCAATCGTCACCACAGGCTGTAAAAATAAAAGCCATTACAAGGAATATGAATGTTTTTTTCATTGGATTAATTTCTGTGAAGGGTAAAATTAATGATTAATGTGTTGTATTCAAAATTATTATAAACCTGAATTGTTGTAGCAAAATATTTTTAGAACTTCTGTAAGCTGATTAATGAATTTTTTTAAGATCTATTTTTATTGTCTTTCTTTGACGATGCTTCTTTTTATTGAAAGTTTCGTAATATAATACAATGATATTATTTTGCATTTCTATTTTATTAAAAATATTATCTGTGGAAAGATAATTATTTTGTAACATCACTTTTTCTAGCATTCCTTTTTTTAAATAAAAGTAATTAATCTTATTGGTATTTAAATTTGTATATAAAATGCAAGTAAGGCTTTTTAGACTTAGTATGAATGGTATTTTGTGATTGGCTTGACCTTTATATAGTATGGTTCCAAGCTTTTTAATAACATTACCATTGTTTTTATTATGTAAAATATATTCTGGAGATTGGCAGCAACCCGAAATAACTCTGTATTCAACTAGAAAAGAGTTTCTGTATTCTTCGATATTACTATAACCCAATCTATTAGTAAGACTTATTAAATCTCTTTCAAGACTAAAAATTTTTTTCTTACTATGTTTATTTTGAAAGATCAACCATGAAGAATCACAATTGTATTGCCAGAAAACTTTAGCATTATTTTTTAAAATCTGAGGTTTGCATGAAATGATTTTTTTTAATTCAGGATGGTTTTCACAATTACATTTTTGTGTGTGAAAAATTTGAGATAAAAAGAATAGAATAATGATTAAAAATTTCTTCATAATTATTACAAAATTAGATTTTTTAATGATTAAATTAGCTATGAATTATTGCTAAAATTAATTATTTTTAAAGTGAAAATAGGTTAATTTCAAACCAAAATCCCCTACATTTGTTATATGATACACGACCAACGCGCAGAAAAATTCAGGCAGATCGTTGAAAATAAATTCCAGATCTACAATTCATTATTTATGAGCCTGCCTTATGATAAAATGACGAATATCGGGATGTTGCTTCCGTTTTTGTATGAAGAAAGTAAGAACGGCTATGAAGCAGGAAAAACTCCTGAACAGATCGTCGAAGAATTCTTCACAAGTCATACAGATTTACAGACAGAGGAACAGAAAACTGAACTCCTTTTCAAAATCATCCAATATATAGAAAGACAGGTCGTTTTGTTCGACAGTATCGAAGATGCCGCTTTTCCAAGTCTGCATTCAGAAAGTGACAGTGGAACGGTGACCAATCTTTTCGAACGCTCACTTCTGGATCATAAATTGGAAAAAGTACGCGAAAAGCTTAAAGATTTTACCGTAAAAGTTGTTTTTACGGCTCATCCGACACAGTTTTATCCAAGTTCGGTTCAGAGAATTATTCAGGATTTGAGAACGGCAATTACGACTGATTCTGTAACAAATATTGATACTTTACTTCAACAATTAGGAAAAACACCTTTCGTTAATAAAGAAAAACCAACTCCGATTGATGAGGCGTTAAGCATTATTTCATATTTGAGATATGTTTATTATGATACGATTGGTGAACTGTTTACGAAGATCAGAAACACTTTTGGAAACGGTCATTTTCACCTTCATGAAGATATTATTCAGCTTGGTTTCTGGCCGGGAGGTGACAGAGACGGAAATCCTTTCGTGACGGCTGATGTTACAAAAAGAGTGTCAGAAGAACTTCGTTCAGCTATTTTAAAATCATATTACAGTCACTTGAAATTTATCAGAAGAAGATTAAGTTTCAGGGGAGTTTCAGAGGTTTTACAGAAGCTTAATGACGAATTATACGGTGCGATTTTTAATAATGAAAAAATTACAACAGAAGATATTTTAAAAAGAGCTAATGAAGCAGAAAAAATCTTGATTGAACATCATAATTCTTTGTTTTTAGAGCTATTGTTGAATTTCAGAGATCGTGTGAAGATTTTCGGGACGCATTTTGCGACGTTGGATGTTCGACAGGACAGCAGAATTCATCAACAGGTCATTAATGAAGTTCATGCTAAGGTTTTTGGAAATATTGAAGCAACGAATGATGAGAAATTCAATCAATTAATTCAAATTTCAGATAAAGTAAATACGGATGATTTTGAAGGAATTGTTCAGGATACTTTACTGACGATTTCTCAAATCACAGGAATCCAGCAAGCGAACGGATTTAGAGGAATGAACCGCTATATTATTTCCAATTCTGACGCCGTAAAAGATGTGATGAATGTCTATGCTTTTTTCAAAGTTTGTGGCTACAAAGACGAAGAAATCAACATGGATATTGTTCCACTTTTCGAAACAATGGAAGGTCTTGCGAATGCTGAAAATGTGATGAGTGAGTTGTACCAAAATCCAATCTATAAAAAGCATCTGGAAAAAAGAGGAAATCAGCAAACGATCATGCTTGGTTTCTCTGACGGAACAAAAGACGGTGGATATTTAAAAGCCAACTGGGAAATTTATAAAGCCAAAGAAATTTTAACTAAACTTTCGGAAGAAAGCGGAATTAAAGTAGTGTTCTTCGACGGTAGAGGCGGACCTCCCGCAAGAGGAGGCGGAAAAACCCACGATTTCTACGCATCTCAAGGAAATACAATCGCAAATAATAAGATTGAATTAACGATTCAAGGACAGACAATCACAAGTATTTTTGGAAATAAAGAACAGGCAAAATATAACTTCGAACAGCTTTTAACAGCCGGAGTTGAAAATGATGTTTTCAAGAATTCTAAAAAGGATTTAACCGAAAAAGAAAGAAAGCTAATCATTGAACTGGCAGATATCAGTTATAAGAAATATTCAGATCTAAAGGCTCATCCAATGTTCGTTCCATATTTGCAGGAAATGAGTACGTTGGAATATTACGGTAAAACCAACATCGGAAGCCGTCCATCAAAACGTGGTGGCGACAGTGAGTTGAAATTTGAAGATTTAAGAGCCATTCCTTTTGTAGGATCATGGTCTCAATTAAAGCAAAACGTTCCCGGATTCTTCGGTTTCGGTTTTGCGATGGAAGAAATGAAAAAGCAGGGAAGATTTGAAGAAGTAAGAGATCTTTACAAAGGTTCGGACTTCTTTAAAACTTTAGTTTTGAACTCAATGATGAGTATGAATAAATCTTATTTCCCATTAACCTATTACATTAAAAGCAATCCGAAATTCGGAGCGTTCTGGAATGTTCTTTTCGAAGAATACAACCTTTCTAAAGATATTATGCTGGAATTAACAGGATTCAAATTACTTCAGGAAGAGGATCCTTTATCAAGAAAATCGGTGAAAATTCGTGAAAAAATTGTTCTTCCGTTATTGAGTATTCAGCAATATGCTTTAATGAAAATTCAAAAAGGAGAAGGGAATAAAGAAGCGTATGAAAAATTGGTGACGCGTTCTCTGTTTGGAAATATTAATGCGAGTAGGAATTCGGCGTAGGATTTTACAACTTAATTTAAAATATACAGCAAGGCATAATTTGTCTTGCTGTTTTTTTTGATTAAATACCCCAAAGGGTAATTGGCAACAATTCCTAATATTTGTAAATTTGAATTTTGAAATAACTGATTATGAGATAATTTGCGTAAATTTATATAAACTAATAACTAACACTAAAGCCATGAAAACAAAATTAAAAAGGATAATTTACTTTATCCTGATTTTTACATTGATGATTTTTAATCAAACCTGCAAAAAAACAGAGGCTACTTCTACTGAAGGTGCTGCAGATTCGACTGCTACTACAGACTCAGTTTCTGCCGTAGCTGATTCAGCTTCAATTGCTGTTGATTCAGCTGGTACTTCTCATGTAGACACTATTAGAAATACTGTTTCCGGTACTGATGAGACAATTAAAGATATCAGTGCTCCGGTTAAGGATACAGATATTACTAAAGAAACTGCTGATACTGTTCAATCCCCAAATAAATTATCTGAAGTTCAGAAAATTGATAAAAAAAAGCTCAAAGCTAATACGTTGATCTACGCACCGAAAAATATGAGCAAAGGAAGTGAATATACTGTCATTGCAATGGTTAACCTTAATGATGCTAAAAATAGCATTGCATCTATTTCCAGGATCGCTGGAGAATCAAACTCGCATACAATAAAGGCTGATGATATAAAAATCAAAAAAAATACTACCGTTACCGACAAGATAAAAGTAACGATGAAATATGATGAAGAAGTTTTTGAAGAAATATGTTCCAACGATGGGTTGGTGCAAATTTTAGATAAAAATCAAAAAGAAATCTCTTGGAACTGGACTTTAAAGCCTAAAAAATATAGTTCGGGTGCGCATCTTACCTTTATTTTTCAGTCAATGGACGATAACAGGATTTTATTTGAGGAAAAGAAATTTGTTGATGTAAATATTTCTGTTTCAAATACTTTTGGAGGATATTTAGATTATTTATCTGCAAAACCGGAATATACAATTCCATCAATTATTTTACCGTTAATTACATTTTTTGCAGGAAGATTTGTAAGGCGGAAAAAAGATGAAAAAACACAAGATCCAAAAATATAAAATAAAAAGCCTCTCAAATCGGGAGGCTTTTCATCTTATTCCTTTATAAATTTTTCATAATAAACTTTATCCTTCGTCTGAATTTTCAGATAATAAGTTCCTTTAGCAAAATCTTCTACTTTTATTGATTTTTGATTACTGTTTTTAGTAATTAATCTTCCAAGGTTATCATAAATCTCTAATGATAAAACTTCGCTTTCAGAAGCAATATTTAATATGTTTTTTACAGGATTTGGGAAAATGGCAACCTGTTTTTGTTTTACAATTTCGGATGTATTTAATGTTCCGTTGTAGAAACTTCCAAAATTTAGAATTCCAAATCCCATTTGATCGGTGTGGCTAGGAGATAATGAAGCGGTTTGTCTTAATTTATTTCTCATCAGATCTCTGTTCATCGTTGGAAAAGCCTGAACCAAACAAGCAACTCCTCCCGCAGCAATCGGTGTTGCAATAGAAGTTCCGGACACTGTGGTTAATGAATTATTATTAACGGTAAAAGATCCGGTTCCTCTTGTACTTCCGTCCGGTTTTACAACGCCAGCAGAATTGGGACCATACGATGAAAATCCGGAAGAAGCTCCGGCAGAATCAACCGATCCAATGGAAAAAACTTTAGCGTTGTCAGCAGGTGTTGTGATATAATGCCACGTTGCTTGCCCGGAGTTTCCGGCAGCTGTAATAAGAAAAATACCTTTGTTAACGGCAATTTCAGAACCTCTTGCGATAAAAGAAGTGGTTCCATTCATATTGGCATAGGTATAATTGTACTTCGAATCGTCGAACACGTTATATCCCAATGAAGTTGTAATAACATCAACTCCTTTTCTGTCAGCTTCCTCAGCAGCTTCGATCCAATATATTTCCTCTTCGGGAATTTCAACTGTCGCATTTTCACTTCGGTATAAATAAAAATCAGCATCCGGAGCAGAGCCAACAAATGTATTTTGGATAAACCCACCAATTGCTCCAAGAACTACAGTTCCATGCGGATTTAATGACGGATTATAAATATCTGTACTTTTTGCAGCAAAATCATATCCGCCCTTGATCTGATTGTTGGCCCATAATCTTGCGTAGGCTGAACCTGTATTCACGGTTGGAAAACCGCTGTCGATCACAGCAATGGTAACTCCGGTTCCTGTATAACCTGCAAGGTGAAGCTGTCTTAAATTGATCTGATCAATTTGGTCTGAACCAGAACCATAATCAAAAGTTGTTAATGTTTTGCTAGTTGAATAATTGGAATTAAAATCTGCCCATTTATCAACATTCGAAGTTTTGGGAACGCCGGACGAATTTCTGGCAAAACTTTCCACCGAGCCAACATAAGGTTGAGCCTGAAGCGTAATAATTTGTGCTGGAGTAGCATTTACGGCAACTCCATTCAACCATTTCGAATAATCGATAACGGTAAATCCCAGATTCTGAATGTTTTGAATATAAGATTGTTCAATTGGAGCATCCTGATCATTCAGTGAAATTCCTAATGCTGTACGTCTGTTGAGGGACTTTTGGGACAGTTCTGATAACGGATTGGCGTAAAATGCAGTCTTGTTCGGTTTATCATTAAAATAAACAAAAACAAGCTGTGTTTGTGCAGAAACGGCCGAGTAACCCGTTAAGATACAAAAGAGTAAAAGTTTTTTCATGTATTTATTTTGTATAAAGATAAAACAAAATCAATAAAATTTTTGACAGGATTTTAAATTCCTTATTTTTACACAAATATTTATTTATGAAAAGAATTCAGATGGTTGACTTACAAAGTCAGTATTACAAAATAAAGAATGATGTAGATAATGCAGTTTTAAATGTAATGGATTCGGCGGCCTTCATCAACGGCCCTGAGGTAAAGTCTTTCCAGAATGAATTGGAGTCTTATTTAGAAGTAAATCATGTGATTCCTTGTGCAAACGGAACAGATGCTTTACAGATTGCTTTGATGGCTTTAGACCTGAAAGAAGGGGATGAAGTGATTACAGCTGATTTTACTTTTGCAGCGACTGTGGAAGTTATTCATTTACTTAAACTTAAATCTGTTTTGGTAGATGTAGATTACGATACATTCACTATTTCAACAGAAGCGATCAGAAAAGCGATCACTCCAAAAACAAAAGCGATCATTCCTGTACATATTTTCGGACAGTGTGCCAATATGGAGGAAATTTTAAAAATTGCTGAAGAGCATAATTTATACGTAATTGAAGACAACGCACAGGCAATCGGTGCAGAATTTACTTTCTCAGACGGAACGGTAAAACAGGCCGGAACAATGTCTACAGTAGGAACAACTTCATTTTTCCCTTCGAAAAATCTTGGATGTTATGGAGATGGTGGTGCAATTTGCACTAATAATGACGATTTAGCTCACCGTTTAAGAGGAATCGTTAACCACGGAATGTATGAAAGATATTATCATGATGAGGTTGGAGTTAATTCTCGTTTGGATAGTATTCAGGCGGCAATTTTAAGAAAAAAACTTCCCAATCTTGATTCTTATAATGAGTCTAGAAAAAAAGCAGCTGATTATTATGATGAAGCTTTTGCCGGAAACGAAAATATTTTAACTCCAAAAAGAGCAGAAAACTCTACACATGTATTTCACCAATATACATTGAGAATTTTGAATGGTAAACGTAACGATCTTCAAAAATTCTTAACTGAAAAAGAAATCCCTGCAATGATTTACTACCCTGTGGCTTTAAGAAAACAAAAAGCGTACTATCAGGAAAGTAACGATGCAGATTTTGTGAATACAGATAAGCTTTTAGATCAGGTAATTTCTCTTCCGATGCATACAGAATTGGATGAAGAGCAGTTGAAGTATATTACGGATGCTGTGTTGGAATTTATGGGATAAGGTCATGCTTCACGACGAAAGAATACTTAAAAATAAGTTTGCTTATTTTTTGACTATTATTTTTGTTTTTAGCTGGTTAATATTTTTTACTTATAATATATTTAATATTTTTTTAAGAGGATATGGAATCGATGATGCATATACTGCATTTAAAATACCTATTTATATATTATATTTTTTAATATTTCCATTATTGATTATTGCATTTATAAGTATTTTTAAAGAATCAAAAAAAATGTTTATTTGTTTAAATATTTCTGTATTCTTAATGATTATTTTTCATACAATATTTTTTTATGTTAAATATCAAAAAAGTACAAATCCGACAGTGTATTTTAGCACTTATGTATTTATGAATATGTTATTTGTTGTTGGGCCAACATTACTTATAAATTATTTTAGGCATACTCCAGCAAAGAACGAGATAGAAGAAATAGGAAAACACAATGATTAAAAAAATAATTACTAAACAATGGCAATACTCGTAACGGGAGGTCTTGGATATATTGGTTCTCACACAGTTGTAGAACTTTTGAATAACAATTTTGAAGTTGTTATTGTAGATGATTTATCCAATTCTGAAAAATTTATTTTAAAAAATATTGAGGAAATTACGGGTAAAAAACCGGATTTTTATCCTTTTGACTTAAAAAGAAAGGAACTTTTAACTCAAGTTTTTGATGCATATTCTATTGAGGGTTGTATCAATTTTGCGGCATATAAAGCAGTTGGGGAAAGTCAGGAGAGACCTGTTGATTATTATGAAAATAATTTGTTTTCTTTAATTAATATCCTTCAGGAATTTACGATCAGAGGAATTTCTAATTTTATTTTCAGCTCGTCCTGTACGGTTTATGGCCAGGCGGATGAAATGCCAATTGACGAAAATACGCCTTTGAAAATGCCTGAAAGTGTTTATGGCAAAACAAAGCAAATGGGCGAAGAAATTTTAATCGATTTTGCTAAGGCTTACAACAGAAAAATCTCTTTACTGAGGTATTTTAATCCAATAGGAGCGCATCCATCTGCAAAATTAGGAGAATTACCAATTGGAGTTCCTAATAATTTGGTACCTTATGTTATGCAAACGGCAGCCGGAATTCGTGAAAAACTGAGTGTTTGGGGAGATGATTACCCAACGGTAGATGGAACAGCAGTTCGTGATTATATTTACGTTGTAGATTTGGCTAAAGCTCATGTTGCCGCTTTAAAAAGTTTAATGAGCAAAGAGTCTGATAAAGCTACTATTGATATTTATAACTTAGGAACAGGAAAAGGATCATCTGTTTTGGAAGTTGTAAAAGCTTTTGAAACCGCAAATAATGTAGAAGTACCGTACAAAATTTGTGATAGGAGAGAAGGTGATATTACGATCGCTTACGCTAATCCAAACAAAGCAGAACAGGAGCTCAATTGGAAGTCTGAAACGAGCTTGGAAGAAGCTTTAAGAACCACTTGGGAGTGGCAAAAATATTTAGAATCAAGAAATAATTAATTTAATATATAACTAAAAATACCTTCCTGAATTTAGGTCTAATCCCTTAGAAAATCCTTTATTTCAGAGAAATTTTAAATACACATTATGAAAACAGAAAGAATAGGCATTACATTTTCCTCGTTTGATTTACTACACGCAGGGCACATCAAAATGCTGGAAGAAGCAAAAACAGTTTGCGATTATCTAATTGTTGGTCTTCAAATTGACCCGTCTCACGATCGTCCGACTAAAAACAAGCCGACACAAACCATTGTTGAGCGTTATATTCAGTTGAAAGCTGTAAATGCGGTTGACGAAATTATCCCTTATTACACAGAACAGGATTTAGAAGATATTCTAAAATCTTTTGTAATTGATGTAAGAATCATCGGTGATGATTACATGGACAAAGACTTCACAGGTAAAAAGTACTGCGAAGAAAAAGGCATCGAAATTTTTTACAACAAAAGAGATCACAGGTTTTCCTCGAGCGACTTAAGGAAAAGAATCTTTGAAGCCGAAATGGCAAAAGCTACAAAATAAAAAAATCCCGAAATAAAATTTATTTCGGGATTTTTTGTAATTATATCTTGTCTTACATTGGACCTTGTTCGTCTCCGCCTGTATCATTAGCGTTAATGTCTTTTTTCTTCTTAGGCTGTTCTACCTTTTCTCCTTGCTTGAATCTGTATGTCAGAGAAACTGAGAACTGTCTTGGTTGCCATTGCATGTAAGACTCTCTAACCCCTGTTGCCAGATAGTTAGTGCTTCTCATAGAACGAGTATTGAAGATATCCTGCATATTGAATGCAATTGTTCCGTCTCCTTTCCAGATCGTTTTGGATGCTCCCATATTTAAAGCATACATTGCTTTTCTATCCTGACTTGCAGTATTTTGTGGACCTCTGTAGAATCCTTGTAATTGGAAACTGAATGTTTTATCTACCTTAAATGTAGCATTTAATCTTGCTCTTGTAGAGAAACCACTACCGTCATAAGGACGTTCTCGGGTAATATTTGCTCCCGTAACATCGATAGTGTTATAAGTATAAAGTCCAGTTGTTTTATAACCAAAGAAACTTAAGTTACCCATTAATTTTAACCAAGGAAAAACATCCGCTGTACCATTAAAATCTAAACCGTATTGTTCGTTTGTTCCTAAGTTTATAGGGGTTGTATAATATATATTTGTTCTTTCGTCATCCTGATATGCTACTGTCTTATCATCACCAGTAGTTTTTCTATAGAAAAGGGTAGGATTTAAAGTATATTTCTTCTTAGAAATACTGTACCCAAATTCAAATGAATCAACATATGAAGGATTCAGATTTACGTTTCCTAAGAAGATATTCTGGTTATCTGTAATAGAGAAATAAGGAACTAAAAAGAAAGAACGCGGTCTGTCAATTCTTCTAGAATAGTTTAATAAGAACTGATTGTCTTTTCCTAGATCGTAACTTAAAAATACGCTTGGGAAAAGATTATTATACGTTTTATTTTCATTAATAGGGTTGCTTCCTTCAAGATTTCTGTAATCTACTTTTACGTTAGAAAGCTCATCTCTAAGACCTAACTGATATCCTAGATTACCAATTTTACTACGGAATTGTAAATAAAATGCATTAAACATTTCATCATAATTGGTAACGTTTGTAAACTTACCTAGGGGAGTAAAAGGAATATTTAAACCTAACGCTTGATTAGCTGTATTATCATAGAAATTATCATTTCTGTCAATTCTGTAACCAGCTTCTAGTTTTGCATTTTCACTAATAGGAAGTTCGTAATCAATTTTACCGATTACTGATTTTGTAAGTGAATATTGTGCATTATTACTTAGCTGATAATTCATTTGAGGTGTAATACCAATGATATTTCCTGAAGTATCTAAGTCAGTAATAAAGTTTGATTCCTGATAAATATCTGTATAGTTATTACTTCTGTTTCTTTGAAGACTTAATGAAACAGATAAATTATGTCCTTTATCATTAAATTTGTGATCCCAACCAAAATCTCCTTGAAACGCAAGGTTATTATTATTTCCATCACTTGTTCTTAAAGTATAAGTATTTGGAAAATCGGGATTATTATAGAGGAAATTATAATTAATTGTTCCATCTGTCTCACCATCAAATGTTCTTACTGTTCCGGATAAATTAAATGAGTTTTTATCATCTAAATCATAAACTAAACCAGCAGTTGCATTATAATTTTTAAAATAATTTTTATTTTTGGTTTCCTGATCAGATCTTAATAATTGAAATTTTTTATTTTGATCATAATTGATGTTACTGTTTCTACTAGTCGTTGTAGATTCACTGTAACCGCCGCCACCATTAAGAAACCAAGTTAATTTGTTTTTTCTCCAGCTTAAATTTGCATTTAAATTGGTTCTTGGTTGATATCCAAGTGTTCCTACAACGCTTCCGTTAAAACCTACTTTTTTACTTTTCTTTAAGATAATATTTAAAATACCTGAAGTTCCGGATGCTTCAAATTTTGAAGATGGGTTGGTAATAACTTCAATTCTTTCAATCTGGTCAGCAGGAATACTTTGAAGAGCATTACTTCCCTCAGAAATACCTAATAAAGCAGAAGGTTTACCATTAATCAAAAACTTCACATTGCTGCTGCCTCTCATCGAAACAGTACCATCGGTATCTACTTCCACGGACGGAACATTCTGTAAAACATCCTGCAAATTCCCTCCCTTACTCACAATATCCTGAGACGGATCATAAGTTCTCTTGTCTAATTCTACTTTGTAAGCTTTTGTTGTAGGAGCCGTTAGTACAATTCCTTCAATATCCTGAGTTTTAACATTAGTAGCGCTTTTTTCAGGTTCAATAGATAAAGCTCCGATGTTTCCGGCTGCTGAAATCTGCTTGTTGACAAGGCTTTTCTTGTAATCGATTGCCTCAATCGTAATGTCATAGTTTCCTGGAGTAAGGTCTAGTTTATACTGTCCTTTCTCGTCGGTAAGCGTAGCATCACTGAATAATTTATTTGCTTTATTACTGAAAGTCACTGAAGCATAAGGAACTGGTTGGTTACTTTTATTAACTACCGTTCCTGAAATACCTGCTTTTTCCTGTCCAAAGGCGAACGCTGCCGCCGATAGTACAAAAGTAAGCCCTAAAGTTCTTTTTGTGAAAATATTGATAATTTCCGTCTGATTCATAAGGTATTGTTTGTGTAAAATCGTGAAAAATCTTTCTTAATATTATGAAATTGTTAATTGAATACATTTCAATATATTAAGGTTAGTTTATTATTTATAAAGTATATGTCGTTTTTTAAACCTAAATGTTAATTATTAGATTGTTAAAATAAAGTTAAATTTATTTCTTATTTTATATTTTTTGAATTCAGCCAATCCTGATACGCTTTTGCATTAACTGCATGCTCTTCCGCACTTGCTGTAAATTTGTGAAATCCAAATCTTTTAGGATCTGCACACATAAAGATAAAGTTGTTGTTTTCTGCATTCAAAACGGCATCAACAGAGCTTTTATCTACAATACAAATTGGCCCTGGCGGAATTCCTTTATTAGCATACGTGTTATAAGGAGATGGAGTTGTTAAATGTTTATATAAAACTCTTTTTATCGGATCTTTAAAATTTGTCTGCTTGTTGATGGCATAAATTACCGTTGGGTCAGATTGAAGTTTCATTCCTTTTCTGTAACGGTTTAAATACAATCCTGCGATCGTCTTCATTTCATCCTTTTTACCTCCTGATTCTTTATACACTATGGAAGCCAAAGCGTAAATTTGATCTCTTGTTAAGCCAGATTGTTGCTCTTTATTTTTTCTTTCGCTGTTCCAAAATTCGTTGTACTGACTGTCAAACTTGTTAAAGAACTCTTTTGGAGTTACTGTCCAGAAAAAATTATACGTATCAATGAAAAAATATTTTTTCAGATCTTCAGCATTATTATATCCTTTTTCTGTGGCAATTTTATTAAAATCATTCACAAATTGTAAAGAATCCAACTCTGTTTTCTTGGTTACTTTACCAACCATCTGGTAGATGTCTCCAAAATCACCAATTCTAAACGTATTCTCAGTCTGATTTCCTGCTTTAATCATATTTACTAAGTTGGTGTTGCCTGTTCCGCTTTGGATGTGATAACGACCTGCTTTTAAATATTTATCAAGATTCTTATCTTTTGCTACATCTTCGAAAGATTCTTTATTTTTAATATAGGGAGCAATAGAATCTAATACCTGTTTAAAACTCGCATTATGAGGGATCAAAACATACCCGTCTTTTTCTACGTTGTTTCCGTAATATTTAGTATAAAATCTAAAACCAAAAAATCCTGCAATCACAATAATTAGCAGAATGATAATGAGAATAGCTTTTTTCATTATTAAAATTGATTAAAAGTTTTTGTTGTTTTTAAATAAGATCTACTTTTCCTCTAAAAACCTGTTTTGCAGGACCCTCTAACCAAATATTCTGGAAAGAGTCTCCATTTTTTTCAGCATAAACCTTAAGGTTTCCGCCTAAAGTTTTAACTTTTACAGAGATTAGATTATGTTTTTGCAGAAAAGTTAAAGCAGAAGCTGTAACTCCTGTTCCACAACTGAAAGTTTCGTCCTCAACGCCTCGTTCATAGGTTCTTACAAAGATCTCATCATCGGTAATTTTTTCAACAAAATTTACATTGATGCCTTTTTCTTTATAATTTTCAGAGTTTCTGATGCCATTTCCCTGTGCAAAGACGTTGTAATTTACCAAGTCTTCCACATATTTTACATAATGAGGTGAGCCGGTATTCATTACAGCATCTTCTCCGTCGTTGGAAACGGTTTCTACATCAATCATTTTTAGTTTAATGATTCCGTTGTGGATTTCAGCTTCATGATCACCATCAATGGCGATGAATTTGCATTTATCTTCAAAAATATCAAGGAAAAAAGCAAAGGCTACAAGACACCTTCCGCCGTTTCCGCACATTGTGCTTTCTCCGCCGTCAGAATTATAATACACCATTTTAAAATCATAATTGTCTTCATTTTCCAATAAAATAAGACCATCAGCTCCGATTCCGAAACGTCTGTCGCACAATTTTTCGATTGTATTTTTATCTTTAGGAAACTGTAGATCACGATTATCGATCATTACAAAATCATTTCCTGTGCCTTGATATTTATAAAATTCCATACTTTTCTTGTCTAAAATATAAACGTGCAAAATTAGTATATTTAAAACAAAAAACGAACAGTGTTAGCTGTCCGTTTTCTTATTTATAATCGTTTTATCTAAACCCGCCTCCGGATGATTGTCTCGTAGGAGTTGTAGTTTGTGGAGTACTGTTTCTAAATCCTCCACTATTGCTGTTTGACGAGCTGTTATCATTTCTAAATCCGCCACTGTTGTTATTTTGTGGTGCCGGAGTAGTTGGTTGTTGATTTCTGAATCCGCCACTATTGTTGTTTGATGGCGTACTATTTCTGAAACCTCCATTATTGCCATTATTCGCAGGTGGAGTAGAATTTCTGAAACCTCCGCTGTTTTGGTTGCTTCCGGAATTAGAATTTCTGAAACCTCCGGTGTTATTTCCGTTATTTTGAAATCCGCCTCCGTTGTTGTTACCATTTGAGTTGTTTCGGAATCCATTATTAGATCTTTGTGAAGTAGTTGTCGTATTTCTTTTTTCTACATACACTTTTCTTCTGTTGCTTCCATAATAATAAGGAACACCGCTGTCGTAGTAATAATTGACATCATTTCTGTAATAATATCCGTCGTTACCATAATATCCGCCTCCGCCGTAATATCCTTGTGGAGCATAGTAATTTCCGTTGTTATAGTATGGGTCTCCGTATCCGTTATTTGCATATCCGTCTGAATAAGCAAGACAAGATGTTAAGCTCGTTATAGCGAAAATACTGAATGTTATTTTTAATAAATTTTTCATGACTTTATTGTACTTTTTTCTTTAAAACTTTTTTTCCAACTGACGTATCCTAGGATCGCCATTATAGTAAATACCAAATATTGAACCGAAGTGATACCAAGACCCTTAAAAATCATCATAGGCATGCAAATAAAATCTCCGATGATCCAGAAAATCCAGTTCTCAATGCGCTGTTTGGCCATAAACCACATTCCAACTAAAAATATTGAAGTGGTGATAACATCCAGCCAATTTGCCCAATCAAGATGATATAAACCTAAGTTGGTACCCTCCATTGAAAAGTGATTATCAATGTAAGGTTTATAATAATATATGACGGTAACTAAAAGTAGACTTATTATGAAAAGAAAGGTCGCAAAAACCCATTCTTTTTTGGTAGCCCATGTCACATCAACATGAATATGATCTTTAGAATTTTTAGCCCACAAGATCCAACCGTAAACACTCATTGCTGTATAATAAACATTAATCATACAATCTCCCAATAATCCGAAGTTGAAAAGAATGTAAACATAAATTAATGTAGAAACTATACCGGTAGGATATACCCAAATATTTTTCTTGATGGAAAAATAAACACTTAAAATCCCGAAGACCGTTCCGCCGGCTTCTAACAGAATTTGTAAAGCAGTATAGTTCTCATACGGTTTTACGAAAAGATCGTATAAATTCATGAGGTCAAAAATAAACAAAAAATCAGACACCTGAAAATGCCTTAAATTATATGTGAATCAGATTTTTAAGTTTTTAAATTTAAAATAAATGACGAAAGTTTGTCAATAAACGTTACTATTTCTAAATTTTTTATATTTTCGTAAATCTTTAATAAATAATAAAATATGTCTAAAATTTGGGTTAAAAAACCGATGAGCGCCTATGAAGCTGATATCAAAAAGAGTGAGCTGAAACGCGTTCTTGGAAAATGGAGCCTTACTGCTATTGGAATCGGAGCAATTATCGGAGGAGGAATTTTTGTACTGACGGGAACGGGAGCATACTATAATGCAGGGCCTGCATTGGCTTTGTCTTTTGTGATCGCAGGTATTGCCTGTGTATTTGCAGCTTTATGTTATGCAGAATTTGCATCAATACTCCCCGTAGAAGGTTCGGCTTATGCTTACGCTTATGGAACAGTAGGAGAGATCTTCGCCTGGATCATTGGTTGGGGACTGATTCTCGAATATGCAATGGGATCAATGACCGTCGCAGTATCCTGGTCGGGATATTTTGCAAAACTTCTCAAGATGTTTGGGTTACATTTGCCGGCTTGGCTTACAACTGATCCACAAACGTACTGGGCGGCAGGAAACTCTGGTTTTTCAATGAATTTACCGGCATTTTTTATCGTTTTATTTGTAATCTCAATTTTAGTTAGAGGAACAAAAGGAGCGGCAAAAGCAAATAACTTTATCGTTATCCTTAAAGTTTCGGCTATTATTTTCGTAATTATTGCAGGAGCATTTATTATTTTCGGTTCGGCTGATCCTTTTAAAAACTGGATTCCTTTTATCCCTGAAGCTACAACTATTACGGAAGGCGGAGTCTCGCATTCTGCATATGGTATAGGCGGAGTTGTCGCGGGAGCATCTGCTATTTTCTTTGCTTACGTAGGATTTGATGCAGTTTCTACACAGGCTGGAGAAGCGATTAATCCTAAAAAGGACGTTCCTTTTGCTATTATTACTTCATTAATTATCTGTACACTTTTATACATATTAGTATCTCTTGTTTTAACGGGAATGATGCATTATACAGATTTCAATCCACTAGGTAAATATCCTGATGCTATCAAAGCTCCTGTAGCTTATGCATTTGATATTGCCGGTTATGCTTGGGCTGGTTACATCATTACGATTGCAGCAACAGTTGGTTTGATTTCAGTATTAATGGTAATGATCATGGGACAGTCAAGAATTTTCTTGGGAATGTCTAAAGATGGTCTTATCCCTGCTACTTTCTCAAAAGTAAATCCTAAAACGGGGGTTCCAACGAAAAACCTTATCATTTTGGGAGGTGTAATTTCTGTTGTTGCTTCTTTAACACCAATTAATGACCTTGCTCACATGACAAGTTTCGGGACTCTATTCGCGTTCACGATGGTTTGTGTAGCAGTTTGGGTATTAAGAGTGAAAGAACCGAACTTACAGAGAAATTTCAAAGTTCCGGCTTTACCTTTGATCGCTTGTTTAGGTATTTTAATTAATGTTTATTTGATTTTCAACTTGAGTAAAGAAGCTAAACTATATTCTTTTGCTTGGTTAATTATCGGTTTCATTATTTATTTCCTATACAGTAAGAGAAACTCAAAACTTCAAAACGGAGGTTACGGAGAAACTTTTAAAGCTGAACAGGAGCCTTTAGAAAAACCAGACTTAGATTAATTAAAAAATATTCAACTTAAAATCCACAGAATTCTGTGGATTTTTTATTTTTGCTCATATGAAAAAGCTTTTACCATTTTTATTTTCATTCTTGGGAATATTTACATTTTCTCAGCAAGTAGAAAGTCTGACAACTATTTTAAATGATAAAATAAGCATCCGTGCTTTGGAACTTTACGATGGAAAAATCTGGTACAGCGGAACAGATTCAAAGTTTGGCTTTGTTGATTTAAAAAATCCTAAAGATCAAAAACAGATTAAATTATCTGAAAAGAAACTTCAATTCAGAACTTTAGATCAAAATAAAGAGTCATTTTTTGCAATTAATATTGAAAGTCCGGCTCAATTTTTTAAAATTGATAAAAAAACGTTGAAACCACAGATCGTATTTACTGATACTGCAAAAACTGCTTTTTATGATGCTTTACATTACGTAAATGAGGATTTGGCATATGCGTTCAGTGATTCTGATAAAGATAATAATCTAAAGCTTGCCGTTTTTAATTCAAAAGGAAAAAATAAATGGTATTTGATTGAAAATGAACTTAAATTAAATCCTGGCGAAGCCGCATTTGCAGCAAGTAATACCAACATAGCTTCAACTAAAAATTATCTCTGGATTGCAACAGGCGGAAAAGCATCGCGAATTTTAAGGTTAACATTTAAGAGGGAAAAATTTGAGATATTCAACACTCCTTTTATTCAGGGAGAATCTTCTCAGGGAATGTATTCAATAGATTTTGCTAACGATAAATTCGGGATTGCAGTTGGCGGAGATTATACAAAACAAGATGCAAATGCCAATAACATTGCAACGACTAACGATGGCGGAGAAACTTGGCAAATTCAGGCTTCCGAAAAAAATGCGGGATATACAACTTGTGTAAGAATTAAACCAAATTCAAAAGGAAAAGAAATTATTTCCGTTGGGGATCAGCACATCAGTTATTCTTCAGATTTTGGAAAAACTTGGAAGAAAATTTCAGATGAAAAAGGATTTTTTGTGTGTAAATGGGCTGATAAAAATACAGTTGTTCTTGCTGGAAAAGACAAAATATCTTTACTTAAATTAAAATTTTAAGCCTATAAAATATCGATGAACCAAATTAGAGTAACATTATTAATCAATAATCTAATTTTCGTCATCGGAAAAACTTCAAATTTAATTAGAATTAAAATTAATAAATAACGGCTGATAGAGGATTTGATCGAATTAAATCAAGAACATTTGTAAAGTATGGTAAAAATGCAATGATCGTCTAATTAAAAATGAAATATAATTACGAAAATGATTCATCGTATTGTTATTGTGTTAGTTATGATGATTTGGGAAAGAATTTTGCGGATGCGGTATTTAGACTCATTATAAATTTCGAAAAGAAACCCTAATATAATTCATGATTTAAAATTCATAAGTTATATTTAATTTTGCAATATGAAATTCCTTTTGGAGTGCCATTTTAAAATTTACATTTTCAATGAATTCTTTAATAGATAAATATAATATTCCGGGACCTCGTTATACGTCTTATCCTACCGTTCCTTATTGGGACGAGAGCAGTTTTTCGCCTGAAAAGTGGAAAGAAAGCGTTGTAAGGTCATTTAAGGAAAGTAATGAAGGGGAAGGAATTTCTATTTACATCCATTTGCCATTCTGTGAGGCTTTGTGTACGTTTTGCGCATGTCATAAGCGTATTACAAAACAACATAGTGTAGAAACGCCTTACTTAGAAAGTGTTTTAAAAGAGTGGAAGCTTTATCTGGAACTTTTTAATGAAAAACCAAAATTAAAAGAACTTCATTTAGGCGGGGGAACACCAACATTTTTCTCTCCTAAAAATTTAAAAGCTTTATTGGAAGGTATCTTTGAAAGTGTTGAAATTGCAGAACATCCTGAGTTTTCCTTCGAAGGTCACCCAAATAATACAACGAAAGATCATCTTCAAACTTTGTATGATCTAGGTTTCAGAAGGGTGAGTTTTGGGGTTCAGGATTACGATCCTAAAGTTCAGAAAGCGATCAACAGAATTCAGCCTTTTGAAAATGTGAAAAATGTGACGGAATGGGCTAAAGAAATTGGCTACAGAGGAATCAGTCACGATTTGGTTTTCGGGCTTCCGCACCAAAGTTGGGAAGCAATGGAGTATACGATTCGTAAAACAATGGAATTAAAACCTGACAGACTTGCTTTTTATTCTTACGCACACGTTCCGTGGGTGAAGGGTGTCGGACAAAGAGGTTTTGACGAAAATGACCTGCCAAGCGGAGAAGAAAAACGCCGTTTGTACGAAGATGGTAAAAAATTATTGGAAGATCTAGGATATATTGAAGTGGGAATGGATCATTTCTCTTTGGAGCATGATGATCTTTATCAATCATTAATTCAGAAAAAACTTCACAGAAACTTTATGGGATATACTTCAAGCAACACTCAATTGATGGTTGGTCTTGGAATGTCTTCTATTTCCGATTCGTGGTATGCTTTTGCTCAGAATGTGAAAACTGTTGAAGAGTACCAAAAAACGGTTGAAGAAGGTGAAATTCCTGTGGTAAAAGGTCATATTTTAAATGAAGAAGATCTTATTGTAAGACGACATATTTTGAATTTAATGTGTCAGCTTGAAACAACTTTTGATGCTCAAAATTCTTTCCCTGAGCTTGAAAATGCATTCGAAATGCTGAAAGAAATGGAAAAAGACGAGCTGGTTGAAATTCACGATAATCAGATAAAAATTACCGAAAAAGGAAGAGCATTTACGAGAAATGTAGCGATGGTTTTTGACCTTAGAATGATGAGAAACAAACCTGAGACTAGAATTTTCTCAATGACGATCTAGTCTATGAAAGGGAAGGTTTTGCTTGCTCTACTTTATTTTTATGCACTGATTTTCAGTGTTCTAAAAACGATAAGACTTCCGAATGAGTGGTCAGAAGCGCATTGGTTGATCGATTATCGGTTCGGATTTATTAAAAGAGGTCTTGCAGGACAAATATTTGGTTTCTTTTTTCAGAAAAATGAATTTAATATTCTGTTGGTTTCAGCAGTAATATTGTTGATTCTTTATGGATGTATATATTTTATTGCTTTAAAACAGACGAATAATATTTCGCGAAATATCTATCGGGTAGTATTTTATTTAATTTTCTTTTTGTCGCAATATGTGGTTTTGAGTGCCCATATTATTGGCTATCTTGATCATATTGTTTTTTTATTGACGATATTGATTATTTATTTAATAAGAAAAAATCTGATCTTTCTTTCATCAATATTGGTCTGCATCAGTTTGTTGATTCATGAAATATCCTTTTTCCTGACAATCCCTATTTCTCTTTTTGCTTTAATTGTCGCAGAAATGTCCGATGAAAAATTTTCTTTCAAAGAAGCTTTTAATTTAAAATTAATTAAGAAAAGTATTTTGTTTTTAGTGCTTCCTGCTGTTTTGATGTTCTTTTTATCCTATTATCAGGAAATTTATGGAAAGGATAATTATTTGAATTTATTCAATTATCTTAATGGTTCAGGTTTAATTAAAAAAGATATTGCAGATTTAGTAGCAACTTCTTACACTGAAAAATTTACACATTATTTAGCAACAGAGAGTAAAAGCTTCATTATAAAAATGGTTTATCATAAATCTTTCGCTTTTAGTCTTCCGATTTTGTTTTTGCTGTTTACTGTTTATAAAGAATTTCAAAGAATAGGTTTGCCTTTATTTTTACTATTCATTATTGCTGTTTTATCGCCACTATTACTTCATTTCGTTGCTTGGGATACTTATAGAATTTGGGCTTTCCCTTATATGACAATGTTTTTGGGATATTGGATCTTAAATTCGAAATTTAAAAGTAATAAAGATGAGCCTAAACAATTTCCTGTTTTATTAATAATAATTTCAGTATTGATAATGGTTTTCTTAGCAATAACTCAACCCGATTTATTTGATTTTGAGGTAGCAAGATTTACTTTAATGGAAAGAATATTGATGGTAATTCCAATCCTTGCTGGATTTGGATATTATATAAAAGCCCCAAAAAGAATATTCTGAGGCTTTTGTTTTTTTATTTAATAATCAATTTCTGACTGTAAGATTTCAACTCCCCGGATTTCAAATTAATGTAATAAACTCCTGCAGGAATTCCTGTGATATCAATGCTATTATCGCTGTTGATCTTTGCATTTTCAAGAACTTTTCTTCCTTCTGAGCTAATAATTTCGGCGGAAATATTTTTATCTTTCAAGCCATCAATAAAAACTTTTTTAGAAGCAGGATTTGGATAGATTTTAATCTGCTTAAGATTATTGTTTTCTTGAGTAGACAATGTTGCATCTGTTTTAATTTTAAAAATTTTTCCATTATTGACCGCTGCAACATAAAGTTCTTTTTGATTATCTTCTCCAAAAGTTGAGAAATTATTGCCCGCAAATGAAGTTGTCCATGTAATGGAGTTTCCTGAATCTAAAATCCCAATCTGTGGGGTACAGTAATCACTGAAAATATATTTTCCCTGAAGACTAGAATAGGTTGTTCCTCTGTAAACGTAACCGCCTGTTATTGAGCATTTACCTCCGGAATGGTCATAAACCGCCACCGGAAAAGTCATTGTAGAAGAAGCCGGACAACCTGCCGTGTTGTAAGCTGTATTTCCTTCATAGCAACGCCACCCATAATTGACTCCGGCCTGTGTGAGAGGAATTCTGTTGATTTCTTCAATTTGTCCCTGTCCAACATCTGCGATCACTGCGTTTCCTGTTGTAAGATCGAATGACCATTTCCAGGCATTTCTAAGTCCGTAAGCCCAGATTTCGTCTAAACCATCAACCGCTGAGCCAATAAAAGGATTTCCAGTCGGGATATTGTAAGCTCCTGTTGCATTAACATCAATTCTCAACATTTTTCCGAGTAAAGAATTTTTGTTTTGAGCATTGTTGTTGGGGTCTCCGCCACTTCCGCCGTCTCCCGTGACGATCCATAAATTTCCGTCAGGTGCAAAATGAATGCTTCCGCCATTGTGATTGTCAAACGGTTTTGGAATATTCAATAAAATCTTTTCAGAATTAGGATCTGCAACATTTGCATCTGAAGTTACGGTGTATCTGGCAACGATAATGTTCCCTGCCGTGTTGTTGTAATACACAAAAAAATACCCGTTTGTCGAGTATTGTGGATGGAATGCCAAGCCTAAAAGTCCTCTTTCTCCGCCATAAAGAATTTTAGAACTGATATTTAAAAAATTCGTGGCGTTAATTGTCCCGTTTGGTTGAATAATTTTAATCATTCCGTTCTGTTGCACGACAAAAAGCCTACTGTCGTTAGCGTTTGTAATCTCGACCGGAGCCGTAAGTCCGGTGGCAAATTCTTCCAAAATAATTGTTTGAGAATTAAGGATTAAGGAAGAAAAAATACTTGCCGTAAAAAGTAATTTTTTCATAATATTTTGATATTTAGTGTGTTGAATTAAGTGAATGAAAATTCCGTACCAATAAAATTTAAAATATCATCATAATATAACATAAAAATTGATAAATCTTAAATAGAAGTGAAATAGCCGATATATCTGAAAATAAACGATTTCTGTTCTTAAAAATTCATAAAATATCAAGAAAATCATTATATTTGCCGACTTAATTTAACGTAGTTATAACAAAATGCAAGGAAAAGGACTTATTACAATTGTTGCTATTGTACTAGGGTTAATTTGCTTAAATGAGCTATTACCAACTTGGTACGCCAGCAAAATTGAAAAGCAGGCAACTGCTGTTGCAGGAGACAATCCGGAAAAGTATCAGAAAGAAATTGCAAAGCTTTCTAAAGATACGCTGAACCTGGGATTCACAAAACTTTATTACACTAAAGCCAAAGACAAGGAAATGAAACTTGGTCTTGACTTGAAAGGTGGGATTAACGTTCTTTTGGAGATCAACCAAAGAGATTTGGTGAATGATCTTACAAATTATTCTACAAATCCTGTTCTTATCGAGGCTTTAAATAAAACTGATGAAGCTCAGAAGAATTCCACAAAATCTTACATCGATAATTTCTTCGATCAATTTGATGCTGTAAACAAATCAAAAGGAACAAATCTTAAACTTGCAGATCCGGAACTTTTCGGAAATACAAATTTATCTGAGATTAAATACAATACTTCTGATGAGCAGGTAAAAAGCATCATTAAAAGAAGAATTGACCTTTCTGTAGGTACAGCTTTTGAGGTGATCAGAACCAGAATCGATAAAATGGGTGCGGTGCAGCCAAACGTTCAGAGAGTACCTGGTACGGCAAGAATTTCTGTTGAAATGCCTGGTATGAAGGATATCGATAAGGTGAAGAAAATGCTTCAGACTTCTGCAAAACTTCAGTTCTGGGAAGTACAGCAAGCTCCGGAAGTTTATCCTTATTTCCAAACATTAGCTACAATGATCGCTGTAAAAGGTGATTCTATGGGAGTTGCAAAGAATGTCAACTTCATGAATTTGATGCAGGGTGGAAAATCTATGGGACAAAGTGCTGTTGGAAGTGTAAAATTATCTGATACAGCTACTGTAAACAAAATCTTAAACAGCAAAGTAGGACAGTCTTTACGTCCTTCAAACATTAAATATACACAGTTCCTTTGGGGTTACAAGCCTGAAGCTACAGATACTGAAAGTTTGGTATTGTATGCCATCAGAGGTAACATCAATCAAAAAGCTCCTGTAGACGGTGCTGTTGAAACTGCAAGTATTAGCTATGATGAGCTAAGCAGAGTAGTGGTAGACATGCAAATGGATTCTAAAGGTGCTAAAGAATGGAAAACATTAACTGAGAAAAACGTTGGTAAACCGGTTGCTGTAACATTGGATGGTAGAGTTTATACTGCGCCAAACGTTGTAAACGCAATTCCTAACGGTAGAACTCAGATCTCTGGTAACTTCTCTCAGGAAGAAGCTAAAGAATTGGTTGACGTTCTAGGAGCGGGTAAATTACCTGCAGGTGCAAAAGTGGTTCAGGCTACTGTTGTAGGACCCTCATTAGGACAAGAGTCTATTGATGCCGGGGTTATTTCATTTGCTATTGCATTCTTGATTATTATCGTTTATATCATTTTCTATTATGGTGGTGCAGGTGTGTACGCTGTAATTGCAATGATTATTAACTTATTCTATATTTTCGGAATCATGGATTCTGGAGACTTTACATTAACACTTCCTGGTATCGCGGGTATCGTTCTTACAATGGCCATGGCCGTGGATACGAACGTAATTATTTACGAAAGAACGAAGGAAGAATTATTTGCAGGGAAAAGCATTCTAGAAGCTTATAAAGATGGTTTCAAACATGCATTAAGTGCAATTGTTGATGGTCACTTAACAACGTTATTAACGGCGGGTGTACTATTCTTATTCGGAACAGGTCCTATTAAAGGATTTGCTTTAACGTTAGGAATTGGTATCTTAATGACATTCTTTACTTCAGTATTACTTTCAAGAGTAATGATCTTCTCTAGATTGAATAAAGGAAAACACCTTTCTGTTTGGACAGCTCCAACGAAAAACCTATTCAGAAATACTTGGATCGATTTCATCGGGAAAAGAAAATATGCTTATATCATTTCTGCTGTATTAACAGTTGTTTGTATTGCATCAATCGCAATCCACGGATTTAAATACGGAATCGACTTTACAGGTGGTAGAAACTACGTTGTAAGATTTGACAAAGCAGTAAATGCTGAGGATGTTGAACAGAACTTAGTAAAAGTTTTCAAAACTGAAGATGGTAAAAACTCTTCTGTTGAAGCTAAAACTTTTGGAAACGACAAGCAATTAAAGATCTCTACAGATTACCTTATCGAAGACGAATCTTTAAAAGCTGACCAGACTGTAGAACAGAAATTATACGAAGGTTTAAAATCAAGCTTACCGGCTAATGTAACATTACATGATTTCAAATCTGCAGATAAAGAACATGCAGGGATCATTTCTTCTGAAAAAGTAGGACCTACAGTTGCAGATGATATTAAAACTCACGGTGTTCTTGCAGTAGTTGCTGCTTTGGGAGGTATTTTCTTATACATCTTATTAAGATTTAGAAAATGGCAATTCTCATTGGGTGCTGTTGCAGCTTTGTTCCATGATGCGGTTATTATCTTGGGAGCTTATTCATTGCTTCACAAGTATATGCCTTTCAACATGGAGATCAATCAGGATTTCGTTGCTGCGATTCTTACTGTATTGGGTTATTCAATTAACGATACCGTTATTATCTTCGATAGAATTAGAGAGTATTTAAGAGAGAAGAAAGCTTTAACATTAGCTGGATTATTCGATGACTCTATTTCTAGTACATTAGGTAGAACATTCAACACTTCATTTACAACGATTCTTGTAATTTTAGCGATCTTCATCTTTGGTGGAGACAACTTAAGAGGATTTATGTTTGCAATGTTGATCGGTATTGGATTCGGTACCTATTCATCCATATTCATTGCATCAGCAATTGCGTATGACTTCCTTAAATCAGGAAAAGAAGATGAAGTACACGGAAAAACGACTACGACTAAAGAAGTACTTGCTTCAAAATAAGTATTACTACAATAAATAAGAAAAAGCCTTTCAATTTGAAAGGCTTTTTTTGTGGCTTAAAGTTTTAATTAAAATACTTGAAATTTTCAGTTCACAATTTATTAATCATTACCAATTACTTATTACTCATAATTTAGAACCATTATTTTTCCCAATTTGATTATTTTTGCAGGATTATGGAAAATTCAAGGAAAAAAGCGGCCATAGGCTTTATATTTATAACGCTGTTGATTGACATTACAGGGTGGGGAATCATCATTCCTGTTGTTCCCAAATTGATTAAGGAACTTATTCATGCAGACATAAGTGAAGCCGCCAAATATGGTGGTTGGCTGGGTTTTGCGTATGCTTTTACTCAGTTTATATTTTCACCCGTTGTTGGAAATTTGAGTGACAAATATGGCCGAAGACCTATTATTTTGATCTCCCTTTTCGGTTTTGCGGTGGATTATATTTTCCTGGCGTTGGCTCCAACAATTTGGTGGCTCTTTTTAGGGCGGATCATTGCCGGTATCACCGGAGCTAGTGTCACAACGGCAAGTGCCTATATCGCGGATATTTCTACAGATGAAGATCGAGCGAAAAATTTCGGCTTAATTGGAGCTGCTTTTGGATTAGGTTTCATTATCGGACCTGTTTTGGGTGGTGTTTTAGGGCATTATGGAGCGAGAGTTCCATTTTATGCAGCAGCAGGTTTATGTTTGCTTAATTTCCTTTACGGATATTTCATTCTTCCGGAAAGTTTAGATAAAGATAAGCGTAGAGAATTTGATTGGAAACGTGCAAATCCGGTAGGTTCATTTAAGTTTTTAGGAAAACACCCAGAAATTTCAGGATTGATTGTTGCCTTAATTTTAATCTATATTGCAGGACATGCTGTACAAAGTAACTGGAGCTTCTTTACAATGTACAAATTCAGTTGGACAGAAAGAATGGTCGGAATTTCCCTCGGCGTAGTTGGATTATTGGTCGGATTGGTTCAGGGAGTTTTAATTCGATGGACAACTCCAAGATTAGGTGAACATAAAAGTATCTATTACGGCTTAGCATTATACGCACTCGGAATGTTGTTATTTGCTTTTGCTACAGAAGGTTGGATGATGTTTGCTTTCTTAATACCTTATTGTTTAGGTGGCATTTGTGGCCCGGCTCTTCAGTCCGTGATCACAAAAAGTGTTCCGGCAAACGAGCAGGGTGAACTTCAAGGAGCGTTAACGAGTTTGATGAGTGCAACTTCTATTGTCGGCCCTCCGATGATGACGAATTTGTTTTACTATTTTACGCATGATGAAGCCCCGTTTAAATTCTCAGGAGCGCCATTTTTCTTAGCGTTTCTATTGATGACGGCGAGCGTAGTTGCTACCTATTATGCTTTTAAAAAGAATAAAATAAAGTAAAAAAATAATTAAAAAATATAGAAAGGTGAAGCAAATTGTTTGTTTCATCTTTTTTTTATTTAAAAATAAGATGTTTAATGTGAAATATTGATTTAAATTAAATTTGTATTGTTATGTTTTTATATATTTAACAAAAATAACATGAATATGAAAATTAATAAAGTGTTTTTGGGTTTGGTCACAATAGCAGTATTTTTCGGATGTGGCAACAGTGATGATTCAACGAATCAGGAAAGTACTAATAATGGGAATAATTCGGAAGTTCCTGCTATTTACAAAAAGATTTACGGAGCATCAAGTATTACCTCAGACGGCGCTTATGTTTATATAAAAACAAATGGAACACCGGATCATAAAAGTGTTTATTATGCTACAAGTAATAGCCTTTATGAAAACTTTTCGGGAACAACTTTTGGAGGATATGTATTTTCGAAAAACCCGAATTCCATTTCAACAAAAAATTATACATTTAAAATACCGATAAATCCTGCCGTTAATTCTGCACATACTCCAACACCGCTTGGCCCGATTGGAGTTTCTCTGAATGGGGTTCCATTTTTTAATCAATATGCAGGACCAAATCAACCTTTATCCGGAGAAATTGTTTCTTTTGATCAATGGTGGGGACATCCTGCTCCGGGTGGAGATTATCATTATCATGTTGAACCGAAATATCTTACAACGGTAAAAGCATCAAAATCTGCACTGCTAGGCTTTTTATTGGATGGCTTTCCGGTGTATGGCCCCGAAGAAAATGGTTCTGTAGTTGCCAATGCTTCGTTAGATGCTTATCATGGACATACCTCTGTGACAGCAGATTATCCGAACGGAATTTATCATTATCATATCACAAGTACAGATCCTTACATCAATGGAAATGGATTTTATGGGACGGCGGGAACTGTTAGCAATTAGTTTTTTATTTCTTCTTTTAATTTCCTGTAAATCTTCAAAAGAGAAGCTGAAGTATTTTAACTTCAAAGATATTAATGTAGAAAATAATAATGGCTTATTGATGAGTAATAATAAATTATTCACAGGGGTTATTTATTCACTTTATCCTAATACAAAAGATACTGCGGAAGTAATGGGTTTTAATAACGGAAAAGAAAACGGAGAATGGAAAAGATTTTATCCAAATAAAAAATTAAAAGAACAACGGTATTTTGAGAACGGAATAAAAGTGAAAATGTTAAAAGAGTGGTGGGAAAACGGGAAAATGAAAATTTCAGGCTCTTTTCTTAAAGGTGAAAATAATGGAGAATTTAAAGAATGGAACAAGGAAGGAAGATTAATAAAATTCATGAATTACAAACTTGGATATGAAGAAGGAAGCCAGAAGCAATTTTATGACAACGGAAAGATAAGATCAAATTACGTGATCAGAAACGGGAAACGTTACGGATTATTAGGAACAAAAAATTGTGTAAATGTTACGGACAGTATTTTTCAGAAGTAGTTTTTTTGTATTGTTGATCCTATTTTCCTGTCAAAAACAGGAGGATAATTCTTTGCCGTATTTTAATACTCCGGATTTTAGCCCGCAGTTTTTATCAAAAGAAGATGCTTCGAAGAAAATTACTCATACAATTGCGCCGTTTTTATTTACGGATCAGGATAATAAATTAATTACAGATAGAACAATTAATCATAAAATACATATTGCAAGTTTTATTTTTACTTCTTGCGGAAGTATTTGTCCAACAATGATTAAAAATTTAAGCGTTGTAAATAAAAAATATGAAAAAGATTCCAATGTGGTTTTCCTGTCTTTTTCTGTCACTCCTTGGATTGATACTCCCGCAAAGCTTAAAGATTTTAAAAATTTAAATAAAATAAACAACCCAAACTGGCACTTTTTAACAGGAAAGAAAGGAGAAATCTATAAACTTGCCCGCAAATCTTATTTTGCGGAAGAAGATCTTGGTTTTACCCGTGACAGCACAGAGTTTTTACATACAGAACATATTATTCTTACCGATAAGAACAAGAAAATAAGAGGAATTTATAACGGAACTTTACAGACTGATATGGAGCAACTTATAAAAGATATTAAAGAACTGAAAGCTGAATAATGATACAAAAAACTTAATATTTTATTAAAACTGAATATTTCATATTCAGTTTCACATATCTTTCGTAATTTTGTATTATGGAATTAAGCTTTGGAGAAATGGCATTGATCGCAGTTGCGATTGTTGTATTATTCGGACCGGATAAACTTCCTTCGATAGCACGTGACTTAGGCTCGGGCATAAGAAAAATGCGTGGCGCAGTGGAAGACATCAAAACTGAAATAATGAAGGAAACAGATAACCCTGTTTCTGAAATTAAACGTGAAATAGAGAAGGTAAAAGATGCCGCAAAAGAGTACAATCCAATGAAAGATATGGAAAAGGACTTCTTACCAAATCTAAATGAGTCTAATGAAGCACCTAAGCTAAAACCTGCCGATGACGAAACTCACGAAGGGCCGGTAAGCAGATAATCCATGGAAGAAATTATTCAGGAAGATAAGAAGGTCTTTTTGTTTCTCAATAATTTGGGAGATTCTTCTTTTGATCAGTTTTGGATGCTGATTTCCAGCACTTGGATCTGGGTTCCGCTTTACATTATATTTCTTTATTTTTTATATAAAAATTACAAACTAAGATCTTTAGTTTTTATTCTCATATTTATAGCGATTGGAGCTACGGTTTCCGATCAGTTGGCTAGTGTTTTTAAATTTGGAGTGGCGAGATTAAGACCTTGTCATGATCCTACTTTAGAGCATCACATGAGAATCGTGAAATGTGGAGGGCAGTTCGGTTTCTATTCTGCGCATGCTTCCAACACCTTCTTTTTGGCAACTTATTTAAGTATTTTATTAAAAAAGAAACTCAATTGGTTTCCTTATGCTATATTTGTGTGGGCTGTGGTGGTAGCATACAGCCGAATATATTTAGGTGTACATTTCCCGATAGATATTTTGGTGGGGGCGTTTGTTGGACTTTTGTTGGGAGTGATATTTGGTGCACTTGCCAAAAAAGTAATCAATAAACAAAATATAACCTCATGAAAAAACATTTATTAATTCTGGCATTAGCCTTTTCCTCATTAAATTTTTCTGCTCAGGATGCTAAAATAGCCGAAGAATGCTTTAAAAAAGCAGACTACAAATGTGCAGAAGAGCAATATTCTAAACTCGCTGAAAAAGAACAGATTCAGAAATTTCAATCGGATTACTATAATAATCTAGGAACATCACAGAGAAGATTAGGAAAGACCGCTTTGGCCTTTAAATCCTATGAAGCTGCTTTGAGGGCAAATCCTATATCGGCTTCTGTTTATGCAAATTTGGCTTCATTAAACAGCCAGAGAGGAAGCAAGGCAAAAGCTCTGGAATACATTGATAAAGGCCTTCAGATAGAACCTGAAAACGTTGATATGTACTTAACGCGTTCTAAAATTTATGAAAGTCAGGGAAAAAAAGATCTGGCTTTAAAAGATTTAAATCAGATTTTAAGTTTTGCGGCAGATAATATTTACGCAAAAACAGGTTTAGCCAACGTGAAAAAAAATAGCGGTGATCTGGAAGGTGCTTTAAAAGATTATAATCAATTAATTTCCGAAAAACCCGAATCTCTTTTGTACAACGGAAGAGCGGATGTTTATCTTAAAATGAAAAAGTCCAAGGAAGCTCTTGTTGATGTTAATAAAGCGATTTCAATAGACCCGAAATTTTCTCAATCTTATGTTACAAAAGCTTTGATCTTGTTTGATGCTGCAAAGCCAAAAGAAGCATGTACAACGTTGGATAAAGCCGTAAGTTTAGGATACGAAAAAGGTCTTCTTGCAGATTACTATGCAAAATGTACAGCACCTGCAAAATAATTAATCATTGTGATAAGGTTTTCTCTGAAAAACCAGTAAAAAATAAATATGTTAAACATTGTTCTCGTAGAACCCGAAATACCGAATAATACAGGAAATATCGGACGATTATGTGTAGGTACAGAAAGTAGATTACACTTAATTCATCCCTTTGGATTTATAATTAATGATAAAAATTTGAAACGTTCGGGCTTAGATTATTGGGTTCACCTTGATGTTTCAGAATATGCAAATGTTGATGAATGGATTCAGCAGATTCCGGATAAATCCCGTGTTTTTTTAATGAGTTCGCATGCTGAGAAATCCTATTTGGAAACTGATTTTCAGGACGGCGACTGGCTCGTTTTCGGAAAAGAAAGTGTTGGGTTGAGTAAAGATGTTTTATCTCGTTTTGATAATCACTTAACGATTCCGATGTCAAATTTAATTCGAAGTTTTAATATTGCAAATTCTGTAGCTTTTGTGGTGGGTGAAGCGAAAAGACAGATTGGTTTAAAAATTTAATATTTAAAATCTAAAATCTAATCGTTATGATAAGGTTTTCCCTGCAAGATTTGGTCTGCGCGATACAATTGTTCAACGATAAATAATCGGATCATCTGGTGCGTAAATGTCATTTTAGATAATGACATTTTTTCGTTTCCTCTGGTGTAAATTTCCTCTGAAAAGCCATAAGCTCCACCAATCAAAATATGAATTTTTTTCACTGAAGAATTCATCCAGGTATCTATTTTTTGTGAAAATTCCCTGCTTGTAAATTGTTTTCCTTTCTCGTCTAAAATCACGACCAAATCATTTTTATCGATATGATTAGAAAACAGTTTTGCTTCTTCTTTTTTCAAAAGATCCGGAGAAAGGTTTTTGGCATTTTTTACATCAGGAATTTCTATAATTTCAAAATTCCAGTGTTTGGGGAGGCGAGTAAGGTAATAATTGATCAAAGAAGTGATTTCTTTATCATCCGTTTTGCCAATGCAGAGTAAATTGATACGCATTTCTTATATTTGCTAGGCGCAAATATACTTTATGAATCTTAAAATTCCCAGCTTCATTCTAAAAATTCAAAAATTCTTTGATGATATACACATTCCTGTGTTGGGTATTTCGTTGTGGCAGATGTTTGAGATCTATATTACGGGAGTTTTTAAAGGTAAGATTGGGCGAAAAGCGGCATCAATTTCATGGAGTTTTACGTTAAGTTTATTTCCGTTTCTTCTCTTTTTGCTGTCGGTTTTACCGTATATGCCTCATTATGATAAGCTTCAGTTTTATATTTTTGAAGTATTGATTCACAATGTTTTTCCGTCACACATGGAAAATGAAGTGAGAGGATATATTGAAAATAATATTATTCCTAACATGAAGGGAATCAGTAATTTAACAATTGTTTTAGCCTTAGTTTTCGCTACCAACGGAACTTTTTCCCTTATCAACGGATTTAATGAAAATTCTGATGAAAAATTAACGGATGTAAAAGAATTTATTCTGTCATTTTTTATTACAATTGGATTTATAATAATCGTTTTTCTGGCTCTTTTTGGGGTGTATTATGTGGAAGTTGTCATGAAATTATTTGCTCCTGATGATAGCATTTCATGGTTGGTTGAAAATCTTTCCAGCATCATTGGATTTGTCTCATTTCCATTGTTTTACTTTATTCTTTTGGCGTTATTTTACTGGTTGGGAACCGTGAAAATTGCGAGATTCAGACAAGCTGTTCCAGGTGCAATTCTGACGACTGTTTTGTTTGTGGTTACGACTTATTTTTTCGCACTGTATGTTAAAAATATTGCCAGATACAACGTTTTATACGGATCGATCGGAAGTATGATTTTACTGATGGTCTGGGTAAATGTAAACGTCTACCTTCTTCTGTTTGGAAACGAACTGAATATGGCTCTTAGAAAATTAAGAGTGGAGAAGTTGTTGTCTGATGAGCTTAGAAAAGAGGATTTACGTTGCTATTCTAATGATAATGATTAAAAAAACAAAAACTATGAAACTAAAAATTAAATACCTTCTAATTATATTTCCATTATTAACCGTCCTTTCATGCCAGCATGTTCTTGACGAAATAGAACGAGATAAGCAGGAAGAAAACTACACTTCTCCCTACATGGGAAAATGGAGTGGGAGTTATTCAGGAGATCAAAGTGGAACTTTAATTTTAAATGTAAGCAAAAGCGGAACAATAGAAGGAACTAAAATTTCCCAAGGCCACCAAGAGACTTTTCATTCTGGACTAATAGGCTCATCGATAAGCAGTACAACCTCTAACTCAGGATTTACTTTATATGGAAATTTAGAAAGTAAATCGGGAACATGGAAAATGGGCAATTTAAACGGAACTTGGTCGGTTTCAAAAAATTAATTCTCAATTACCTCCTTCTTTTTAGACCCCAAATTTAAAATCAGATATCCTAAAAAAGCTGCCAAAAAAGAAGCAATTAAAATCGCAAATTTAGCCTTATCCTGAATTTCAATTTCTCCTTTAAAGGAAAGAAGTGCGATGAAAATAGACATCGTAAAACCAATTCCGGCTAAGAAACCGACACCTATCATTTGTGTCCACGAGCTGTTTTGAGGAAGTGAACTTAGTTTAAATTTAATAGCGATTAATGAGAATAAATTAATTCCTACTAATTTTCCTATAATCAATCCACCGATTATTCCTAAACCTAAAGTACTCGTTAAACCTTCGATCATTCCATTATTAAAAGCAATATTGGTATTGGTTAATGCAAATATGGGCATGATTAAAAAACTTACAGGGAAATGTAATGTATGTTCTAATTTTTCCAGGGGTGAAATTTTTACATTGGAAGCGTTTGTCGGAATTGAAAACGCTAATAAAACTCCCGCAATTGTAGCATGAATTCCCGAATGATGCAGGAAATACCATAAAAATAACCCCGGAATAATATAAAAATAAATCTTTGTAACCTTTAAAAAATTCAATAAAAATAATAAAGCAGTTACTCCAAAAGACAGTAATAAATACGTCCAATGAATCTGTTCTGTATAAAAAATTGCAATTACCAAAATAGCTCCCAAATCATCAACAATCGCTAATGCGGCAAGAAAAATTTTAATTGAATTCGGGATCTTACTTCCCAACATTGAAATAATCGCCAATGAAAAAGCAATATCCGTTGCCATCGGAATTCCCCAGCCGTTCGCGTAGGGAGTTCCTGCGTTGAAAATACTGTAAATTCCTGCCGGAACAGCCATTCCGCCAATGGCTGCAAAAATAGGAAGAGAAGCATTTTTAAAAGATGAAAGTTCACCTTCTACCATTTCTCTTTTAATTTCCAGTCCAACCAAAAGGAAGAAAATGGCCATTAAACCATCATTGATCCAAATGCTGACAGGATATTTTAAATGAAAAAGTTCTACGCCAATTTCATTATCCAGAAAATGCTGAAAACCTTCTCCAGCAGAAGAATTTGCGATTAGTAACGAAACTAACACACAAAAAATAAGTATAATTCCCGATGACTGACTGTTGTTGAAAAATTTTTTAAAATATACAGATAAATTCATGTTATGATTGTAATCGTCTCACTCGTGAAACTCCGTTAATATCTTTCAGTTTTGTAAATGTTTCCTCCAACTGACTTTTATTTTTAACCTCAAGATTGATATTTCCTGTGAAAATTCCGTTGTTGGATTCAATAGACATACTCTTCATATCCATTCCCATAGAACCGCTGATGACGGCAGTAATATCGTTGATCATTCCCATTCTGTCGAGACCTTCGATCTCAATTTTCACTCTGTTTTGGAAACTTTCAGCATTTACCCATTTTGCAGGAATCACCCTGTAATCGTATTGCGCTCTAAGGTTGATGGCATTCGGACAATTGTCACTGTGAACTTTTATACCTTCCGAAATGGTGATAAATCCGAAAATTTTGTCTCCCGGAATTACTGTACAACATTTTGCATAGGTATAATTCAGCTTCTCTTCATCTTTTCCGAAAACGATCATGTCAAGATTCTGCTCTTTTGGCTCTATGTAAGCCGTATTTTTTGTCGGAGATTTTCTGAATCTTGAAAGTAAATTATTAAATACATTTTTACTTTCAATGTATTTTCTTAAACTGCTTGCATCCAGTTCATTCGTCTGGAATTTCAGGAATAATTCCTGAGAAGTTTTTAAGTTAAAGAATTTTTGAAGTTTGTTGATTTCTTCATCATTAAAATTAATTTTTGCATGACGAAGTTTTCTTTGTAAAGTCTCTTTTCCTTCCTCAACCAACTGATTTTTTTGAGAATTCAGATAACCTTTGATCTTTGATTTAGCCTTTGAAGTAACAACAAATTCCAACCAATCGAATTTTGGTTTTTGATTCTGAGAAGAAAGAATGTCAACCTGATCTCCATTTTGAAGAACATAAGAAATAGGAACCAATTTACCATTGATTTTTGCTCCTAAACACTTCATTCCCAGATCAGAGTGAACTGAAAACGCAAAGTCTAAAGCCGTTGCATTGGTTGGTAAGATTTTAATTTCACCTTTTGGAGTGAATACAAAAACCTCTTTTGAATATAAATTAAGTTTAATATTATCTAAAAGCTCAGAAGTGGAAAGATCCTGTTGCTGCTCAAGAACATCACGGATTTCTGTTACCCATCTTTCAAAATTTTTATCGTCAGAACTCTGTTTGTAGCCTTCCTTGTATTTGTAATGAGCTGCAACCCCTTTTTCTGCAATTTCGTCCATTCTTTCGGAACGAATTTGAACTTCGATCCATTTTTTATCTGGACCAAGAACAGTTAAATGCAAACTTTCATAACCTGTAGAACGGGGCTGAGTGATCCAGTCACGCATTCTTGATGGATTACTGTGATAAACATCTGTTACGATAGAATAAATTTTCCAAGCTAGGAATTTTTCATTTTTAGCATCAGATTTATAAATAATTCTAATTGCATAATTATCAAATACTTCCTCGAAAGAAACTCCCTGTTTCAGCATTTTTCTGTAAATAGAAGAAATTGCTTTTGCACGGCCTTTAATGGTGAAATTTAATCCTTCTTCCTGTAATCTTTCGGAAGCTTCCTTTTTAAATTCATCAATATATCTTTCACGGTTTTCTTTGGCTAGCTCTAATTTTTCCGTGATTTCGTTAAAAACCTCTGGATTATTATATTTTAAAGAAAGATCTTCAAGTTCAGATTTAATGTTGTATAAACCTAAACGGTGCGCCATCGGAGCATAAATATAGACCGTTTCAGAAGCGATTTTCTTCTGTTTGTCAGGTGCCATGCTTTCCAGCGTTCGCATATTGTGAAGTCGGTCGGCAATTTTAATCAAAATAACCCTGAAATCCTCGGATAAAGTAAGCAAAAGCTTTCTGTAATTCTCAGATTGTACGGAGATATTCTGATGATTCATGATGGATATTTTGGTTAATCCATTCACGATATTGGCAATTTTTTCTCCAAATATCTTTTTGAGATCTTCGTAAGTGTAATCTGAATCTTCAATTACGTCATGCAATAAAGCACAGGCAATGGAAGTTGCTCCCAAACCAATTTCTGTCGCTACGATTTTCGCAACGGCAATGGGGTGGTAGATATAAGGTTCGCCGGATTTCCTCCTTTGATCCTTGTGGGCATCCAATGCGATATCAAATGCCTTTCGGATGAGTTTATTATTTTCCTCATCCAAAGTTCTGTAGGTGTTCGAAATCAGATCCTTATATCTTGCAAGAATCTCTTTGTTTTCCTGTTCTAAGTCGTAACTCATTTGTGTAAAAGCCTATATTTAAACGAAAATACGAAAATTTTCCCACTTTTCAAAGCATTAAAAAATCCGCAGAACGTTCTACGGATTTTCGGTTATTAGTATTTAATTTTGTTATTAGAATTTTACTTCAGAGTCCATGCCATGGCTTGAAGCTTTTATTTTAACATTGGGACTATTATGTATTTCCGCTCTGTTTCTTGCATCAATAAGCCTTTTAATGGTGTTGAAATCGGCCTGTTCTATACTTACATTTTCAAACAAGTAAGTTTTTACTACAGAATTTTGATTAAAAATGCTCTTTGCATTGTCTATTTGATCTTTATCTTTTACACAAACACTCGTCATATACTGCGAGTAATGGTGTGTATCATCAAGATATACGATGTAATCTGAACTTCCGAATCCCGAGCTTTCAAGATCAGTTTCGAGTTGTTTGTAATCGCTGTGATGTTCAAATAACCCAGCTAATATATTTGACATAAGCAATAGTTTTTAAATTTGTACTTAAAGATAATAATTAAATCTCATATATGTTATATTTAATTTAATAAAATTGATATTATATTATTTTATCTATATTTAATTGTTAAAATTTATGAGAATGTCTATTGAATGCGTGTTTAAATTTAAGGTGAATTTTATCAACTTTTAAAATCTCAAGATTAAACTTAATCTATATTTTTTCGTTCTTAATTTCTTCAACAATTTCAGGGTTTAATAACGTTGAAATATCTCCAAAACTATTAAAATCACCTTCTGCAATTTTTCTCAAAATTCTACGCATGATTTTGCCTGAACGGGTTTTAGGAAGTCCGGAAACAAACTGAATTTTATCCAATTTAGCAATCGGCCCAATCTGATCTGAAATTAACTGATTGATCTCTTTTTTCAAATTTTCTCGCTGGCGACTTTCTCCTGTTTCTTTTAAAACAACATAACCATACAATGCATTTCCTTTGATGTCGTGAGGATAGCCAACAATAGCAGATTCTGCAACAGCAGGGTGTTGGTTGATGCTGTCTTCAATCGGAGCTGTTCCTAAATTGTGCCCTGAAACAATAATTACATCATCTACACGACCTGTAATTCTGTAATATCCAACTTCGTCTCTCAAAGCACCATCACCAGTGAAATATTTTCCCGGAAAAGCAGTGAAATAAGTTTCTTTATATCTTTGATGATCGCCCCAAATTGTTCTTGCAATCCCCGGCCATGGAAAACGGATACATAGGTTTCCTGTAACTTGATTTCCTGTAATTTCATTACGTTTATCATCCATCAAAACAGGTTGAACACCAGGCAAAGGTAGAGTAGCGTACGTAGGTTTTGTTGGGGTAATGAATGGAAGTGGGGAGATCATAATTCCACCTGTTTCTGTCTGCCACCAAGTATCTACAATCGGACATTTTTTTCTTCCAACATGATCATTGAACCAATGCCAAGCTTCATCATTAATTGGTTCACCAACAGATCCGATTACTTTTAATGAGCTTAAATCATGTTTATCAACCCATTCTGCACTTTCTTTCGCTAATGAACGAATCGCGGTTGGGGCAGTATAGAATTGTGTGATCTTATGTTTTTCAATAACTTCCCAAAAACGATCTGGTTCAGGATAAGTTGGTACTCCCTCAAAAATTACAGTGGTAGCTCCGTTACAAAGAGGGCCGTAAAGAATGTACGAATGTCCCGTGATCCAGCCGATGTCTGCGGTACACCAATAAATATCGTTTTCCTGATAATTAAAAATATTTTTAAAAGTATAAGCAGTGTAAACCATGTATCCGGCGCAGGTATGAAGCATTCCTTTTGGCTTTCCTGTTGATCCTGAGGTGTATAAAATGAAAAGTGGATCCTCCGCATCCATAATTACGGTTACGAAATCCGGAGAGGCTTTTTCATAAAGAGGAGCTATCCAATGATCTCTGCCTTCTTTCATTTTGATCTCGTTGTGGGTTCTTTTTACAACCAAAACATTTTCGATGGTTGGGGTTTTTTCCAACGCTTCATCCACAATGGTTTTTAGATCTAAAACCTTGCTTCCTCTGTAACTTCCGTCTGATGTGATGATCATTTTGGCTTCACAATCATTAATTCTAGACGCAACTGCAGATGCTGAAAAACCTGCAAAAATAACAGAATGTACTGCGCCTAATTTTGCACAGGCCAACATTGTAACTGCCAGTTCAGGAATCATAGGAAGATAGATGCAGACTCTGTCACCTTTTTCGATGCCCATATCTCTAAGAATATTGGCTGTTTTGTTGACGCGAGTGTATAATTCGTTGTAAGAAATATGTTGTGCTGCTTCTTTTGGATCGTTGGGTTCCCAGATGATGGCAGTTTTTTCGCCTCTTTCATTTAAGTGCCTGTCGATGCAGTTTTTGGTGATATTTAATTTTGCATTTTTAAACCAAACGATTTTTGCTTCATTCATATCATACTTCACCACCTTGCTCCATCTTTGGTACCATACGAAGTTCTGATCTGCTATTTTGTCCCAGAATTTTTTAGGATTTTTAATAGAGTTTTTATACTCTTCAAAATAATGTGGAAGATCTTCTATTAAGTAATTTCTCATATCCCTTTCGTTTTTGAAATTTGAATTTATTTATAATTAAATTTATGCTTAATTTCTTGTTTAAGCCCTATATTCCTTGATTTTTTGCTGAATTTCTTCAATAATTTTTTCATCATCAATCGTTGACGGAATCTGAAATTCCTTACCGTCTAATAATGTTCTGATAAGCTTTCTTAAAATTTTTCCTGAACGTGTTTTGGGCAAACGTTTGACAATCATCACATTTTTAAGGCAGGCAACAGCTCCGATTTTTTCACGAACCGATTTTACAATATCTTTTTCTACTTCTTCTTCCGAAATTGTTGAACCATTCTTCAAAACAACCGTTGCAAAAGGAATTTGTCCTTTTAAATCATCATCAATTCCAACCACGGCGCATTCTGCAACATCGGGATGTGACGAAACAATTTCTTCCATCTCTGAAGTTGAAAGTCGATGTCCTGCCACATTGATGACATCGTCAACTCTTCCTGTAATAAAAATATAACCGTCTTCATCTTTTATCGCTCCATCTCCTGAAAAATAATAGCCTTTATATTGTGATAAATAACTGCTTTGAAATCTTTCATTATCATTCCAAATTCCTAATAATGAACCTGGCGGAAGCGGAAGTTTTATAATTAAATAGCCTTCCTGATGCGCATCTAATTCATATCCGTTTTCATCAAAAATTTTAATATCATATCCCGGAATTGGTTTTCCTGCAGCAGCTCTTTTAATTTTATAATTATCATCAAATGTCATTAAACCCAACATTGGCCAACCAGATTCTGTCTGCCACCAATGATCAATCGCAGGAACTCCGATATGTTTTTCAAACCAATCTAAAGTTGCTACATCACATCTTTCGCCTGCCAAAAACTGTTTTTTGAAATGGCTTAAATCATATTTTTTGACCAATTCTCCGTTTGGATCTTCTTTTTTAATCGCTCGGATTGCTGTTGGAGCTGTAAACATCGCAGAAACTTTATATTCTGAAATAACTCTCCAAAATGTTCCTGCATCAGGTGTCATAATGGGTTTTCCTTCGAAAATAATGGTGGTATTTCTGTTAATTAATGGTCCGTAAACTGAAAAACTGTGACCGACTGCCCAGCCAAAATCGGATGCTGCCCAATACGTTTCTCCCTGTTCGATCCCGTAAATGTATTTCATGGAAAATTTCAACGCGGTGGCGTAACCTCCCGTATCACGAGTGATTCCTTTTGGTTTTCCTGTTGTTCCCGATGTATAAAGCAAATAAAGTGGATGAGTAGATTCAACAGGAATGCAGTCGGCAGGTTTTGATTGTTGAACTAATTTTTCATAGTCAATTAAACCATCGAACATTTCGTGTTGATTTTCGACTAATTTTCTGTTGTAAACGATAATGTTTTCAACTATGTCCTGAGCGAGTTCAATCGCTTTTTCAACCAATGGCAAATAGGGAATTCTTTTGGCGATTTCTACTCCGGCGGTTGCTGTGATTAAAGCTTTTGGTTTGCAGTCATCAATTCTTACCACCAATTCATTCGGTGCAAAACCTCCAAAAACCACATTATGAATGACTCCAATTCTTGCACAAGCCAACATCGCAAAAAGCGTCTGCGGGATCATCGGCATGTAAATAACAGCGGTATCGCCTTTTGTTAAACCCAAAGAAACCAAGCCTCCCGCAAGTTTTGAAATTTCTTTTTTCGCTTGATTGAAAGTATATTGTATTTTTTGATTGGTAACCGGAGAGTCGTAAACAATGGCAATTTGCTCTCCGAAGTCGTTTTCAATATGTTTATCGATACACAAATAGCACATATTCAGTTTGCCATCGGAGTACCATTGGGCGTAATCATTTTGATCTTTGGAAAGAATTTGGGTAGGAAATTCAAACCAATCGATTTCCTGAGCCTGTGCCTTCCAGAAAGCCTCTTTATTTTCTATGCTTTGTTTAAATAATATATCTGTGTTCATATTAATTTTTTGTGTTTGGTTTTAAACACGAATGCCACAAATCTTTTCACAAATGGCACGAATGATAATTGTGTTATTCGTGTAATTTATTAGTATTATTTGTGTTTAAATTAAAACATTTCCTCAATCTGCTGCATCAATTTTTTAATAGAATAAGGTTTTGTTACATAAGCATCAGCTCCCATTTCTAAGCCTTTTTCAATGTCTCTCGGATTGTTTTTCGCGCTCAGAAAAATGACTTTTGTGTCTTTTAATTTTTCGTCTTGTTTAATAAGATCCAGCGTACTGTACCCGTCTAAATTTGGCATCATAATGTCGAGTAGGATGACGTCGGGAATCATTGTTTTTAAAAATTCCAATACTTCGGTTCCATCTCTTGCAATGTAAACGTCGTAGTCGTTTTTTTTGAAACTGTATTCCAGTGACATTAATATTTTGTGCTCATCATCTGCAATGATTATCTTTTTCATATCGTGTTTTAATTGTGTTCAACTTCATTTTTAATCTCTTTTATTTTTTCGGGAAGGGTGATGGTGAAAGTTACGCCCAGTCCGCTGTTTTCTGCTTTTATGTTTCCGCCTTGGGCTTGTACAATTTTCTTTGAAATGGCCAATCCAAGTCCGCTTCCCGTTGGTTTTAGGATGTTTTGGTTTTTAGATTGATAAAATTTATCAAAAATCATTTCCAGATCTTCTTCAGGAATTGTTTTTCCTGTGTTGAAGATTTTAATCGTTAATTCATTTTTCGTTTCAGATAATTTAGTTTGTATTGTTCCTTGATCGTCTGTAAATTTTAAAGCATTTCCTAAAATATTCTGAAATAACTGAATCATCCTCGCTTCATCATATTCAAATATAAATTGATTTAAAAGATTTACCTCGCTTAAATGAATGTTTTTCTGCTGAATTAAATGAAGAAGTGGATTTACAGATTTTTTATAAGTTTCAAGAATGTTATTTTGTTGAATATTTAAAGCAATTTCCCCATGTTCCAATTTATCCAGATACAAAATATCATTAATAATTTCACTTAATCTGTCGGATTCTGTGATGATGTTGTTTAAAAATTCTCTTTTGATGTCTAAAGGAATATCGTCATCGTCTGCTAAAATTTCTCCTGCTGAACGAATCGCTGTAATTGGAGTTCTTAATTCATGAGCAACAGAATCTAGGAAATCGTCTTTTTGGTGATCTTTGATAATTAGGCTTTCATTGGCTTTTCTTAAATCATCCGATAGTTTTTGGAGTTCATCCGACTGTTCGGTTAGCTTTTTATTAAGTGTAATATTTTCTTTAGATTCCTCTAAAATGTTTAAAACTTCCTTTAAAGATATTTTATCCTCTTTGGTTACGCCTTCAATTAAAATTTTTGCAGAAGCGGTGCCAATTCTCCCTGCCAAAAGGTTTTCCGAAAATTTTATAAATCTTGAATCTGCAGTTTCGGTTTGGGAATCAATGCTGTATTTTAAATTGAATATTCTTAAGGCCTGTTCTGTTTTATTTTTACCTAAAAACCGTTCAAGAATATTTTTAATATCTGAAACATAAGCTGTTCCGCGCCAAATGAAAGCATTTTCGTGGTTTTGAATGTATTTATCAATATCAACATATAATTCTGCAAAATTTCTTTCACGGTAATTTCCTTTTACACTTACAGAAATGATGGTAAATAAACCTGTATTTACAAGAATCGACCAAAAGAAAATCTGTGGAATTTTGCTTAAAAAAGAGATGCTGAAAAAATCAAAAGCATTGTACATTTCTCTCAAAACTCCTTTTAATTCTTGATTATAAGAGAAGTAATATTGTGGAATTATTAATCCGAAATAACAAATTGCTAACCCTGCCAAAAGTCCGATAACTGCGCCTTTGTACGTTCCTCTTCTCCAGAATAATGCTCCGAAAAAAGCTGGCGCTAATTGTCCAATCACGACAAATGAAATTAAGCCAACAGAATCCAGCGAAGTTTTTAAAATAAAATATTTATAAAAGCCAAACGCCATGATAATCAGTGCGAAAATGCTGAATTTCCTAATGTTGGTAATATTTCTGGTATTTTGAACTTCATTTTCAGATTTAAATTTTCCCAACAAGCCGTAAGGAATAATCAAATTGTTCGAGAGCATGATTGATAAAGTTATCGCAGAAATAATGATCATGGAAATACAAGAACTTAACCCTCCAAGAAATACGAAAACCGTAATTAAGGTGTTGTCAAAATGTTGTGGAATTAAAATAGAGTAGAACTCCGGATTCACGTTTTGTCCTTCAAAAATCAACCTTCCACCCCAAGCAATCGGAAAGATGAAAATGGTGAAAATCAATAAGTAAAGCGGGAAAAACCAAATCGCAGTTTTAATGTGTTTTTCCTGCCTGTTCTCAATAATTGCCGTATGAAACTGTCTCGGAAGAATGCAGATTGCCGTTCCAGAAATCAAACAAAGAACCATCCAATTCATCGCGCCTTCAATTCCGTTGAATGTATTTTTTGCTTTAAAATCTTCAAACTTACTTGCCTTTTCATAAATGTCTGAAAACCCATCAAAAGCATAATAAATAACGAAAAGTCCTAAAATAATAATGAAGAATAATTTTAGAAAACTTTCCAAAGCAATCGCTGAAATAATTCCCAAACGTTTTTCTGATGCATCAACATATTTTGTTCCGTAATAGGATGAAAATAAAGCAATTAAAACGACAACAAAAGTTGCGTTATCAGTCAAAATATTTTTAGACATTGGTGTTTCTGTAACCAAATGAAATGTTTCGGAAATCGCCTTAATTTGTAAACCAATGTAGGGGACAATTGCCAGAAGACAAACGATGGTAATGATCGCGCTAAAACTCCTGCTATTCCCATATCTTAACGAAATGAAATCTGCTAAACTACTTATTTTATTAACTCTTGAAATTCTTACAATTCGGGTATTAATGTAAATCCATGCCGGAATTACCATGATGGGCCCAATGTAAATAGGAAGGTAATTGAGCCCGCTTGTAGCCGCAACGCCGATACTTCCGTAGTAAGTCCATGCCGTGCAATACACAGCCAAAGACAATGCGTAGATGTAAGGATTGTTGATCCAGACTTTGCTTTTTTTCTTCTCCGCCAAATGAGCGACTAAGAACAAAAGTGCCAGATAGATCAAAACAATGATAAATAACGCGAAACTACTCATCATATTTTTTTACTATTACAAAAGAGATAATAATGGAAATCATCCAGATTGCGAACACGTAAATCAACATCATCGGATAGCCGAAAACTTCCTTTTCACTGTTGAACAACAATGAAATAGGAATACTGAATGCAACTAAAAGTCCTATGCTCAGAAGGATTAATTTTTGTTCGTGTCTCTTTTTCATAAGTGATAATTAATAAATGATAATTGATAAATTGACGGTGTTTTAACTCATCATTTATCAATTATCATTCATGATTTATGGATTAGGCTTTATCGTCAGAATATTCTCCGGTTAAAGAATAGTAGCCGAAAATCGCTAATCCTCCAGAGATAATCGGCATCAAAACAAATAGAATAATGATTCCGAATACCAGATCTTCCTGTTTTCCTGAGGTGATCTTTGGAATTCCCATGACAGTTATCCCGAAATATCCCACCACGAGAGCTGCTAAGATCCAGATAATGCCAAATATTTTTTTTAGTGTGTCCATTTTAGTAGTATTAAAATTAATAAAAAATTGAGTGATTCAATGCTTAATCGTGAATATTATTGTTCTTATTTTTAAGATATATCATTCCGATGATCAAACAGACTGCGGCAACTCCAATTGGATACCAAAGTCCCTGAAGATACCAGGTCGGATGTCCCGCATCTTTGCCAACGGTGACTAAATAAGTTGCAACGGCAGGAAGAAGTCCTCCAAACACCCCGTTTCCAATATGATACGGTAAAGACATCGATGTATAACGGATTCTCACCGGGAACATTTCCACCAAGAAAGCGGCTATCGGACCATAAACCATTGTTACAAATATCACCTGAATAAATACCAAAAACACCAAATACCATTTTGTATTGTCGGCCAATTTCACGGTTTGAGAAACTTTTGGTTCTTCGGCTTTTCCGTCTTTCATGGCAACACCGCTCGGCGACCAATGAGCAACACTGTCTTTTTTAATTAAAGTTCCGTCTGTGTACAATATTTCTTTATGGAAAGTGATTAGGCTATCCGAGGTGATATCTTTATGAATTTTAGCGCTTCTTTTTTCGGTAATTCCATTGGCTGCGACGGTTTTGGTTTCAAGATTTACACTTTTAAACATCGCATCATAAATTGGTCTGTAGGCTAAAATTGCGACCAACATTCCGGTCATCATGATGGCTTTTCGTCCGATTTTATCAGATAGCCAACCGAAAAACACGAAGAAAGGCGTTCCCATCAATAGGGCGGTTGCCATTAAAGAATCGACCTGTGAAGATTCTACGTTCATTACTTTTTGGAGGAAACTCATGGCATAAAATTGTCCGGTGTACCAGATTACTCCTTGTCCCATTGCGGCTCCGAATAATGCCAATAAGACAAATTTGAAGTTGTATTTATTCCCGAAACTTTCTTTTAAAGGATTTTTTGATGTTTTTCCTTCACTTTTAGCCTTGGCAAAAAGCGGAGATTCTTTCATGTTTTTTCTGATGACATAAGAAACCCCCACCATTAAAATCGAGATCCAGAAAGGTACTCTCCATCCCCAACCATCAAATTCTTCTGCGGAAAGGGTGTTTTTAGTAATTAAAATAACAATTAATGAAATGAAAAGTCCTGCAGTTGCAGTGGTTTGAATCCAAGAAGTCCAGTAACCTCTTCTGTGCGGTTGGGCGTATTCTGCAACGTAAGTTGCGGCACCTCCGTATTCTCCACCCAGCGCCAAACCTTGTAATAGTCTTAAAATTAAAACTAAAACCGGTGCAAGATATCCAATGGTTTCAAAACTTGGGATACATCCTATGAGGAAGGTTGAGAATCCCATAATTAATAAGGTTACCAAAAACGTATATTTTCTTCCTATAATATCTCCCAGTCTTCCGAAGAATAAAGCTCCGAATGGCCTTACCACAAATCCGGCAGCAAAAGTTGCAAGAGTAGATAAAAATGCTGCGGTAGGATTGTCTGACGGAAAAAATTTCGTTGCTAAAACAACGGCCAAACTTCCAAAAATATAGAAGTCGTACCATTCTATCAATGTACCGAGTGACGAGGCAGTAATAACGCTCCAAATGGTGCGGTTTTTCTGCTTTTCGGTCATGTTTTCGTAGGTATCGTGATTATTTTCGCTCATATTGCTTGATTTTGATGTTAGTTAAAATTGATATTGAGTTTTTATAGTTTATTTTTAATTTAACCACAAAAGAGACAAAAGATTAACACATTAGTTATTTTTAAGTTTATTATTAAATTGCAATAAGAAGAACATATAAGTTTAAGAAATCTTTGATAAACTTTGTTTTCTAACAGCGGAATAGCTTTTGTATCTTTTGTGGTTAAAATTTTCGAAGTTTTTATAAATAAATTTGAAATTGCATAATAAATTCCCCTTTGGAAGATGGACTTTCTGTTGGGCTCGTATAAACAGGTCTTGTTGAATATTGCGTGGTGATTTTTGCATGATGACCGTCTATAAACCAATTCGCTCCGATATCAAACTGTGAAGATGATTTTTCTAAAGCATCAAAACTTTTATGAGTATAAGCTGCAAAAGGTTGAATTCTAACTTTAGGTTTTTCTGCCTGATTGGGTAACAGTAAACCAGCCTGTGCGTAGATAATATTACCTGTTCCTATGGTTGGTTGTAGATTTCCTGCTCCTGCAATGGCTTTATCACCAATAAAATTGGGGTCAGAAGCAGCGATATTCATAATGCCTAAATTTCTGATATAATTCGGACCAAATTGATAGTTGTAATAACCTGCATACGCTGAAACTGCCATTTTATTTTTAGCATTTCCCAAAGGAATATCTGCAAATGCATCGACTGCAACAAGCGTAATGTCATGTTTTTCTATAGTTGAATTAACGGAAGTTCTTGTTCCATCTTTTTGATGATAAAAACCTGCGCCAAGATTAAAAACTTTTTTTGTTCCCAAATAAGAACCTACTTTGAAAGGAAGCGTGTTGGATTCTTCGTCAAGAAACTGATATTCAACATAGCCTGCTTTTGAAAAGTTAGGATTTCCATTATTATCAACTGCTACAGCTTTTGTAGGGTCAGTAACATTAACTGGAATTAAATCTGTTGCGAAAGGTTTATTTAAACTAAAACGATATTCTAATTTGCCATATTTTCCTTTAGCAAACATTCCCAGCTGTCTTGCAAATTGGTCTGAGTTATCGATCAACGGCCATGAAAAAATAGGGGAGTCAACCGTAAGGAAATTCAATGTAGAAGCCATCGTCATACGGGATAATCCCATATAGTAATGTAATCCCGCTCCTAAAGATAAACTGAATTTTCCGGCTTCCCCAGGTAAAATAACTGCGTATTCATTCCAGGCATCATGAAAAAACATTTGGGGCTTTTTCCCGTTTCCATAACCTCCTGTTCCGGAAGTTCCTGAACCGCCACCGTTGATAAACGTTTGATTATTAATCCCAAAATGAGCAAGAATCATATATCTTTTGGAAATCTGAGCGTACGCTAAAACACGTAATCGTCTGTTTCCTAGGCTCCATGAATTGTCTGTTGGTTCTCCGCCAACCATACTTCCGGGGTTCATTTGGGTATTTCGTAGCCAAAATTGATCCCATAAGATAAACCTGACGTATTTATCACCTTGCGGATTGAGGTTTAATTTGAGTCCACTTCCGTAGTCGGGAGAGCCTTGTGAGTATAAAGAATTACTGATTAGAGCTAATCCAATAAATGTGAGTATTTTCTTCATAAATTATCAATTTTTTGGCGTTAATTTTGTGAAAGCCAAATTGTAATTAATAATTTGTTTACGAAAATTTAATATATATTAGTGGTAATAATATAGTTTTATATTAATTAAAGTTAAAAATCTTATGAATTTATATTTCAAAATACAATAATTGTTGCGAGAGTAAAATTCACAATTCACTTATTTACAATTGACTATAAGTGTTATTTCTTAAACCTTTCCCATTTTATCAACATATATTTATCTGCAAACTGTGTAATAATAATACCCGAATTTTTAAGATTTTCTTCTTGAGCAATATATTCAATTAATTCATTTTGCTTTAAAATTTTATAAACCGGATGGAATTCAGAATGGGGTGGTCTTGTGATATTATATTTTTTGATCCACGAACTTATCGTAACATGAGAAACTCCGATAATTCTTTCTATTTCACGAAAACTTAAACCTTCAAGATATAGCTGTAGAGCTTTTGTTACATAGTAATCGTCTATTTTCTTGCCTAATTTTTTAACTGTAAAATAATAGTTACAATCCTTACAAAGGAACCTTTGCTTCTCGTTAATGATTCCGCTTTTTACAATTTTATTGCTGTTACATTTGGGGCAATTACTTTCCATATATAGCATTTTAGCAAATATATAATAAATTAGCAAAATTATATTTTCTTGTAAAGATGATTTTACCTGTTTATTTTAATTTAACAAAAATAATATCTTTTTTATTTGGTTTTTAAAGTTGTAATGCTTTAAATTTGCCAAAAAATTCAGATAAATAAATGGAAATAGAAATTTCCTCATGCGAACATTTAATGTATGTGAGTGAAATACAGCAGGAAATGTATGATTCTGCACAGCGACGAGGGACGGGCATCGCAAAACGTTCCATAGAATATTTAAGCAAAAAGATTTCAGATGGTAATGCTGTAATAGCCACTGAAAACGGCGAATGGGTAGGTTTCTGTTATATAGAGACCTGGTCACATGGTCAGTTTGTGGCCAACTCAGGGTTGATTGTTTCTCCCAATTTTAGGAATAGAGGAGTGGCAACTTTGATAAAAAACAGGGTTTTTCAATTGTCCAGAGAAAAATATCCTACTGCGAAAGTTTTTGGATTAACAACAGGTCTTGCTGTAATGAAAATCAATAGTGATTTAGGTTACAAACCTGTAATTTATTCTGAATTAACTCAAGATGAAGAATTCTGGAACGGTTGCAAAAACTGTGTGAATTATGAAATTTTAATGAAAAAAGAACGCAAAAACTGCCTTTGTACAGCAATGCTTTTCGTTCCAGATAATAATAAAGTAAATGGTGTTGTAAATAATCAACCCGAAAATCAATATAAAAATGAGCAAGAAAGTAATCTTAGCGTTTAGCGGAGGGTTGGATACTTCTTACTGTGCCAAGTATTTGAGTGAAACCCTTGGATATGAAGTGTATGCAGTAACTGTAAATACCGGAGGTTTTTCTAAAGAAGAGGAAAAAGGATTGGAGAAAAAAGCCTTTAATCTTGGGGTAAAAGAATACAGGTGCGTTGATGCTCAGGAAGATTATTATAATTCTTGTGTGAAGTATTTGATCTTTGGAAATGTGTTGAAAAACAATACCTATCCTTTGTCTGTAAGTGCTGAACGTACAATTCAAGCGCAGGAAATTGCAAAATACGCCATTGAAATAGGGGCTGATGCAATCGCTCACGGAAGTACAGGTGCAGGAAATGACCAAGTTCGTTTCGACTTGATTTTTCAGGTAATGTGTCCAAATGTTGAAATTATTACGCCAATTCGTGATATGTCTTTATCTCGTGAAGAAGAAATCGAATTTTTGAAAAGTCACGGCTACGAAATGGAATTCCATAAAGCACAATATTCTGTGAATAAAGGACTTTGGGGAACTTCTGTTGGTGGAAAGGAAACTTTGACATCAAGAAATTATCTTCCTGAAGAAGCTTTTCCATCTCAGATTAAAGAGACTCAGCCTTCAGAATTGGAAATTGAATTTAAAAAGGGTGAAGTTGTAGCAGTAAATGGAGAAAGTTTTGAACATTCAATATATGCTATCCAGAAAATTGAAGAATTAGCTTCTGCTTATGGGATTGGTCGAGATATTCACGTTGGAGATACCATTGTTGGTATTAAAGGAAGAGTAGGATTTGAAGCTGCTGCTGCTTCTGTTATTATTAAGGCGCATCATTTATTAGAAAAACATACGCTTTCAAAGTATCAGCAGATGATGAAGTCTCAACTATCAGACTGGTACGGAAACTGGCTTCACGAAGCGCTTTTCTTAGATCCTGTGATGAGAAATATTGAGTCTTTCTTAGTTGATTCTCAAGAAAAAGTAAGCGGAAAAGTATTTGTAACCCTTCATCCATACAGATTTATCTTAAATGGTATTGAATCTAAGCATGATTTAATGTCCGATAAATTTGGAAGTTATGGTGAAGCAAACAGAGCTTGGACAGGGGAAGATGTGAAAGGATATACGAAGATCTTGAGTAATTCCTTAAATATATATCATCAGATAAATAAATAAGATTTGGGCAGCTTTATCCGCCTTCCGCTCCCAATCTTTTGTTCGTCGTTCCTCCTCACAAAAGGATTTCCGCTCAAGTCGGGCTGCGTGCAATTCAATGTTTAAAAATGAACCCGATGGGTTCAATAATAATAGCCGCAGGTGAAACCTGTGGAAATAATAAAAATGAAAAAAAAAATAGGAATAATAGGCGCTAACGGTTATACAGGAAGCGAATTGGTACGCCTGTTGGCTTTTCATCCCAATGTGACTTTGAGTTTTTTATATAGTCGTTCGAATTCGGGGACAAAAATTTCAGATTTGTACCCGGATTTAGCGACGGTTTGTGAAATGGTTTTAACAGATAAACCAGAAGATGTAGATATTGTTTTTCTATGTCTTCCTCACAAAGAAAGCCAAAATTGGTTAACTCAAAATGCTGTAAAAGCAGAAACGTTGGTCATCGATTTAGGAAATGATTTTCGTTTAGATGGGAATTTTGAAAACAGAGATTTTATCTATGGATTACCTGAAATCAATAAAAAAAATCTTTTAGGAGCGAAAAGTATTGCAAATCCTGGATGTTTTGCGACAGCAATTCAATTGGCTTTACTTCCATTAGCTCAAAAAGGTTTATTGAATGAGGTTTACACAACAGGAATTACAGGTTCAACAGGAGCCGGTCAGTCTTTACAGGCAACGACGCATTTTACCTGGAGGAATGATAATATTTCAGCCTATAAAACATTGACCCATCAGCATGTAGATGAGATTCTACAGCAATTAGTTTCTTTTAATAGTAATGAGATCAGTCTGAATTTTGTTCCATGGAGAGGAGATTTTGCAAGAGGGATTTTTACGAGTTCCACGGTGAAAACAGATTTAGAACTTTCAGATATTAATCAATTGTATCAGGATTTTTATGCAGATGAACCTTTTGTAAAGGTAAGCGACAAAGCAATTGATTTAAAACAAGTTGTCAACACAAATCGCTGTGTGATTCATATAGAAAAGAGTGGTAATGTTGCGGTTATTCATTCAGCGATTGACAATTTGCTAAAAGGAGCTTCCGGGCAGGCGGTTCAAAATATGAATATTGCAATGGGTTGGGAAGAAAATTCAGGATTAAACTTGAAGCCGATTGCATTTTAAAACGGGCAATAATCCGACCTAGGAAATTGAGCGTTAAGAAAAATAGTTTTTAGCGGAAGTTTCCAGTCTTGAACTTTTGTTTAAGACGAAAGAATATATAATAAAGATGAAGTTGCAAAACCAGCAACTATCAACTAACAACAATCAACAAGAAGATGAATTTATTTAACGTATATCCATTATTCAACATAAATCCGGTAAAAGCTCAAGGTTCATTTCTTTGGGATGATAAAGGAGAAAAATATCTTGATTTTTACGGAGGTCACGCGGTAATTTCTATCGGGCACAACCATCCGTATTATCAAACTCAACTAAAAGAACAGTTAGATAAAATATCTTTTTATTCAAATTCTGTTCAGAACGAATTACAAACGGAATTGGCAGATAAATTAGGAAAGCTTTCAGGCTTGGAAGATTATAATTTATTTCTGTGTAATTCAGGGGCTGAAGCTAACGAAAATGCTTTAAAACTGGCTTCTTTCCATAACGGAAAAAGAAAAGTGCTGTATTTTTCAGGTTCATTTCATGGAAGAACTTCAGCGGCGGTTTCTGTAACCGATAATCCTAAAATCGTAGCTCCTGTTAATTATGATGAAAGATTTATCAAGTCTGAATGGAATAATATCGAACAGCTTGAAACCGTTTTTGAAAATCAGGGGAGTGAAATTTCATCTGTAATTATTGAAGGAATTCAGGGTGTTGGAGGGATTATGATTCCAACGGTTGAATTTTTAACTAAAATTAAAGAGCTGTGCGGAAAATATGATGCGGTTTTGATTTTAGATGAAGTTCAGTCAGGTTATGGAAGAAGCGGATATTTCTTTGCTCATCAGGAATTTGGAATTGAAGCCGATATCATCACAACAGCAAAAGGAATGGGGAATGGTTTCCCAATTGGTGGTGTTTTGATTCATCCGAAATTTAAGGCAAGCAACGGTTTGCTGGGAACAACTTTTGGCGGGAATCACTTAGCTTGTGTTGCTGCAATTGCGGTTTTGGACGTGATGAAAGATGAAAATCTCATCGAGAATGCTCAGGAAATGGGCAAATATATTGAAAACGAAATTAAAGATTTTCCACATATTAAAACGATCCGAAGGAAAGGCTTGATGATTGGAATTGAACTCGACAGGGATTGCTCGGAAGTGAGGAACAGCCTGTTGTACAATCATCATATTTTCACCGGAAACTCCAATGATAAGGCTGTGTTGAGGATTCTACCGGCGCTTAACATTAAAAAAGAAGAAACCGATATTTTTATCAATGCTTTGAAAGAAGTATTGGAGAATATTTAGAATGTGAAAATTCTTTGTCATTCTGAACGAAACGAAGTGTAGTGAAGAATCTCTTTTATAATATTAGTAGATTCTTCATTCGTCAGAAATCAAAGATTTGGCGTAGCCAATGACAAACGAGGCTTTCAATTGCTGAGTGAAACGCCCTTGCGAACGAAAATATTTTCAAGTTTAATTAAAAAAAACTTCGCGACCCTAGCGTTAAAAACTCAGATAATATGTAAGATAAAAAATCTTTAAAATCAATTCAAAATGAAAAAATTCACCTCTGTAAGTGATGTTGAAAACTTACAGGAAATCATACAAAAAGCTTTACAAATTAAAGAAAACCCTCTTTCGGAAACCAAAAAGGGAAAAGGAAAAACAATCGGACTTGTCTTTTTAAATTCAAGTTTGAGAACCCGTTTAAGTAGTCAGATTGCGGCACAAAATTTAGGCTTAAATGTATTAATGTTAAACGCAGCTCAAGAGGCCTGGAATCTGGAATTTGCAGACGGAGCTGTGATGAACGGCGACACTGTTGAACACATAAAAGATGCCATTGAAGTATTAAATCAATATTGTGACATCATTGCGGTTCGTTGTTTCGCTGGAATGAAAAGCAAGGAAGATGATGTTAACGAAAGTATTTTAAGCCAGTTCGAGCAACATGCAAAAGTTCCGGTTATCTCTTTGGAATCTGCAACGCGTCACCCTTTACAAAGTTTGGCAGATTGTATCACGATTACAGAAAACTGGAAGGAAGAAAGAAAACCGAAAGTGGTTTTAACTTGGGCGCCTCACATCAAACCAATTGCCCATGCGGTAGGAAATTCTTTCGCAGAATGGATGCAGGAAATGGATGTGGAATTGGTGATTGCGAATCCTGAAGGTTATGATTTGGATAAAAACTTCACCAAAGATGTTAAAATAATCCATAATCAGGATGAAGCGTTAAAAGATGCAGATTTTGTGTATGTGAAAAACTGGTCGTCTTTTGATGATTATGCGGCCATGCCTGAAGTAAAAGAAAACTGGATGCTGACGAATGAAAAACTTGAAAATACCAATCAGGCAAAAGTAATGCACTGTCTTCCGGTTCGTCGTAACGTGGAATTGAGTGATGAGGTAATGGATGGTGAAAATTCTATCATTTACCAACAGGCAAAAAACCGAATTTTCTCGGCTCAGGCAGTTTTTTCTGAAATTTTGGATGAAATCAATTCAAAATAACAGAAATTCCTTCAATCCTTGTCAAGGTTTTAAACCTTGACAAGGATCATAAAAGTGTTTAGAATGAAAGAAAAATTATACGTCATAAAAATCGGCGGTGCTTTAATTGATGATGAGGAATTATTGAACGAATTTCTGGAGCAGTTTTCTGAAATTAAGGAAAAGAAAATTTTAGTTCATGGAGGCGGAAAATTAGCAACTACATTGGCTGATAAATTAGGTGTTGAACAAAAAATGATTAACGGACGAAGAATCACGGATAAAGATACGTTGGATATTGTAGCGATGGTATATGCAGGAAGTATCAATAAAAATATTGTGGCAAAACTTCAGCAGAAAAAATGCAAAGCAATAGGTTTTTCGGGAGCTGATGCCAATTTAATTAAAGCTAAAAAAAGAGAACACGCAGAAATAGATTTCGGATTTGTAGGAGATATTGAGAAAAAAAGCGTGAACAAGAAATTAATATCAAAATTAATTAAACTTAAACTTGTTCCAGTATTTTCGGCAATTACCCACGACAAAAAAGGAAATCTTTTTAATACTAATGCGGATACAATTGCTTCAGTGATTGCTCAGGCTTTATCAATAAAATATGATGTTGAATTGTTGTATTGTTTTGATAAAGAAGGGGTGCTGGAAGATGTAAACAATCCGGAATCTGTTATAAAAAATATTTCCGAAGATGAATTTTCAATCTTAAAAGAAGAAGGGAAGTTGCATAAAGGAATTTTACCCAAGTTGGAAAACGCTTTGGGAGCTGTAAAAAATAAAGTCAATAAGGTTTTCTTAATTAAAGAAACCGAACTAAAAAACCATATAGAAAACCATCATGCAGGAACTGAAATTTGTTTATAGTAAAGAAGAATTGCTAAGCAATGCGGTTGAATTATTAAAGAAACTGATTGAAATTCCTTCATTCAGCAAAGATGAGTATAATACGTCTGTAGAGATTGAGAACTTTTTCAAGAAACATCAAGTTCCTACTAAACGTTTTAAAAATAACATCTGGGCGGTGAACAAAAATTTTGATGTTTTCAAACCGTCAGTTTTATTGAATACACATCATGATACGGTAAAACCCAATAAAGCGTACACTTTAGATCCGTTTTTACCAATCGAAAAGGACGGTAAATTGTTTGGATTGGGAAGTAATGATGCCGGAGCTTCTCTGGTTTCTATGGCGCAGGTTTTTTTACATTTTTATGCTCAAGAAGATTTAAAATATAATTTAGTTGTTGCTTTGACGGCTGAGGAGGAGATTTCAGGTTTTGACGGAATTGAAGCTTTGTTTCCCCAACTACCAAATATCGAACTTGCCATTGTAGGAGAACCAACGCAGATGAATCTGGCGATCGCGGAAAAAGGGCTTTTGGTAATTGATGGGGAAATGAAAGGTACTCCTTCTCACGCCGCTCATCCTAATGACGATAACTCGATTGTAAAATGTATGGAAGATTTGCAGAATATCTTAAACTTCAAATTCCCAAAAGGTTCAGATTATTTGGGTGAAGTTAAAGTTACGTTGTCTGGAATTCATGCCGGAGTTCAACATAATGTAGTTCCGGAATCGTGCGCTTTTACGTTGGATGTTAGGGTAACGGATGAATATTCTAATGAAGAAGCGTTTGAAATTATCCAATCGCAGATGAAGTCAAGCTTAACGGCTAGATCTTTCAGGTTGAATTCATCAAAAATAGAAATGGATCATCCGTTTGTACAGGCTGGTCTGGAAATTGGAAGGACAACTTATGGGTCTCCAACTTCATCCGATCAAGCGATTATTCCTTGTACATCAGTGAAAATAGGTCCCGGTGATAGTAGGCGTTCTCACACAGCGGATGAGTACATATATATAAATGAAATAAAAAAAGGGATTGATATTTATATTCAAATCCTTGAAAAAGTTTTATAAAACGACTTAGGAAAATGGAGCATTAAGAAAAATAGTTTTATGAACGTTAAGAAAATCCCACTGTTTGAGTGCGAGACAAATATCGAATCGAAGAGCCAATATTCAATTCGCACGAGTTTTGGGATTTTTAGAGAATAAAAATATTTTTTAGCGGAAGTTTCCAGTCTTGAATTTTTGTTTCTTTTGTTTCAAGACAAAAGAAATTTAGAAAAAATAATTAGTTTTTTTACTGTTTTGACTTTACTCAGCAGGCAATGAAGTTTGAAATATTTTTAATAAAGATTTATGCAAAAATTGAATTAGAAATGAAAGACTTGTACAAAATAATAAGGTTGTCCTGCTGGGTGGTTAAAACAAACTAAATTTTTAAAGAAAAAAATATGAAAAAAATATGGCAGAAGGATGACCTTGCCACCAATATATTAGTCAACAAATTTACGGTCGGGAAAGATCTTGATTTTGATGAGCGTTTAGCGAAATACGACGTCAAAGGTTCTATGGCGCATTGTAAAATGTTGGCAGAAGTTGGAATTATTTCCAATGAGGAATCAGAGCAGATGTTATCTGTTTTGGAAGAGATTTTAGTAGATATCAAAAACGGAACTTTTGAAATCGATAAAAGTGCGGAAGATATTCATTCCCAGATAGAATCTATTTTAATTGAAAAATTAGGCGATACAGGAAAAAAAATACACACAGCAAGATCTAGAAATGATCAGGTTTTGTTGGATATAAAACTGTATCTAGTCGATGAAATTCGTGAAATTACGGCATTGACAGATGAATTCTTTCAAATATTAATCAAACTGGCGGATCAGCATAAAAATGTTCTTCTTCCGGGTTATACACATTTACAGATTGCGATGCCATCATCGTTTGGATTGTGGTTTGGAGCTTATGCTGAAGCATTGTTAGACGATGTTGAAATGCTGTTTTCAGTAAAAAATATCATTAATAAAAATCCACTGGGTTCTGCTGCTGGATATGGTTCATCTTTCCCAATTGATCGTGAGAGTACGACGTATAATTTAGGTTTCCAGTCGATGAATTATAATTCCGTTTACGCTCAAATGACGCGCGGAAAATCAGAAAAAATGTTGTCGATGGCAATGGCTACTTTGGCAGGAACATTAGGTAAATTTGCATACGATGTTTGCTTATATTTAAGTCAGAACTTCGATTTTATAAGCTTCCCAAAGGAATTTACAACGGGAAGCAGTATTATGCCTCACAAGAAAAATCCTGATATTTTTGAGTTGGTTCGTGCGCGTTGCAACAGAATTCAGTCGTTGCCAAATGAATTTATTTTGTTGACGAACAATCTTCCTTCAGGTTATCACAGAGATATGCAGCTGACGAAGGAAATTCTTTTCCCGGCTATTGATTCTCTGAAAGAATGTCTTGAAATTTTAAGCTATACATTACCGAATATTCAGGTGAAAGATGGAATTCTGGAAGACGAAAAGTATAAATATCTTTTCAGCGTAGAGAAAATAAATGAAGAGGTGAAAAATGGAAGTTCATTCCGCGATGCATATGTAAAAGTAGGGCAGGAAATTGAAAATAATAAGTTTGATTTTGAAATTGGAAATCTTAATCATACTCATCAGGGAAGTATAGGAAATCTATGTTTAGATAAAATAGAATATCAGTTTAATAAACTGAAAAATAAATTATTGGGTTGATTTGTTTTAAATTAATAACTATTCTTAGATGCTTCGACAGGCTCAGCATGACATCTCTAATACCAACTGTTTTATTAGCGATTCATTTGTAGCGTTGTCATGCTGAGCCTGTCGAAGCATCTTTAATTTATTAGGTTTGATTTACCCTAAATCAATCTTAAACTTAGTAGATTTTTTAACCTCGTGAAGAACAATAGAACTGTGATATTGACCAATATTAGGAATATTTGAAATAATATTGACCGCAAATTCATTATAAGAATTAATATCCTTTGCAATGATTTTCAACATATAATCGTATTCCCCGGAAAGACTTATAATTTCCTGAACTTCATCGTGCTGCATGATGTTTTTCTCGAATGTTTCCAAAACTTTTTTGGATTGTTCTTTGAGTCGGACGTTGCAGTAAACGACAATATTTAAGCCCAGTTTTTCGCGGTTCAAGAGACCTACATACTTCTCAATAATTCCCTGTTTCTCTAGCTGTTTGATTCTTTCATAGGTCGGAGTAAAGGTAAGACCAATCTTTTCTGAAATGTCTTTCACAGAATAAGTAGAGTCCTCCTGAATGATGCTGAGAATCATTTTGTCTTTTAAGTCCATAAACAAGGTTTGAGTTTTAACAAAAATAGTATTTAAAAATGAAAAGTAAAGAATGATTAAAGTTTTTTAATTTATTTGAAACTTTGATTTTGTCAGTTTAAGAATTTATAGTATCTTTGCACCTAATGAATAACACAGTATTTATATCATTAGAATTACCGGGCGTAGACGCCCTTTACGATATTTATTTATAGTAAGCGAAGATATTTTCTTCGCTTTTTTTTTGTAAAAAATTTAAGATATTATGTTTACTATTACAGAACTAAGCACCGAGAGAATCAACAGTATACTGGCTGAAGCGATGGCTTTTGCGAATGGAAAAACTGCCAAAATTGAAGGAGAAGTTTTTTGCTCAAATCTCTTTTTTGAAGACAGTACGAGAACGAAAACAAGTTTTGATATTGCCGAAAGAAAACTAGGATTACAAGTGGTTCCTTTCGATGCATCTCACAGTTCGGTAAACAAAGGAGAAAGTTTGTATGACACGGTAAAAACAATTGAAAGTCTTGGAGTAAACCTTGTCGTGATAAGAGATAAGAAAGACAGATATTTTGATGAGTTAGCAAACATTAAGATTCCTGTAATCAACGGAGGAGACGGAACAGGAAATCACCCTTCACAATGTATGCTGGATTTACTTACAATTTATCAGGAATTTGGAAAATTTGAAGGCTTGAAAGTTGGAATTGTAGGAGATGTAAAGCACAGCCGAGTTGCGAATTCAAATGCAGAAGCATTAAGAAGATTGGGCGCAAAAGTATACTTCTCAGGACCAGAAGATTGGTTTGACGAAGGCGCTTTAATCAACGGAACATATCTTTCTGTAGATGAAATGATAAAAGATGTTGATGTTTTAATGTTGCTAAGAATCCAACACGAAAGACACGATGCAAAAATGAGTTTCTCTGCTTCAGATTACCACAGAAAATATGGTTTGACGAAAGAAAGAGAAAAAGCGATGAAAAAAGAAGCGATTATCATGCACCCAGCACCGATCAACAGAGGAGTTGAGATTGATACAGATTTGGTAGAATGCGAACGTTCAAGAGTTTTCAAACAAATGCAGAACGGGGTTTTCGCAAGAATGGCCATTTTAAAAGAAGCCTTAGAAAAAGAAGGACATACTTTTAAATAAGCTACATAAAATTAAAGAAAAAAATAAATAAAATAACAGAATGCAGAAGCCTGACTTCTAATTTCTAAAATCTAATATCTAATTTAAAAAATGAAGAAAAAGTTAATACTGGAATCCGGTGAAGTGTTTCATGGAGAAGGTTTCGGAACAGAATTGGAGACTGCAGGAGAGGTGGTTTTCAATACCGGAATGACGGGTTATCAAGAATTGATTTCTGACCCATCATATTGCGGTCAGATTGTTTGTATGACTTATCCGCTAATCGGAAACTATGGGATTAATAGGGATGATTATGAGAGTATCGAGCCGGCAATCAAAGGTCTTATTGTAAAAGAAGTTTGTGATTTGCCTTCAAATTTCCGTACTCAGATTACTTTAGATGAATTATTTAAAAAGAAAAACCTTTCAGGAATTTCAGGAATCGATACAAGAAGACTGACAAGAATTCTACGTAATTCCGGAGTAGTAAAAGGTAAAATTGTAAATGCAGATGCTGACGAAAACGACGTTGTAGCAGAATTAAAAGGAACAACTTTCCCGACAAATCAGGTGGAAACCGTTTCTACAAAGACTTCTTATGCAAATCCGGGTAGAGGCTTGAAAGTTGTGTTAGTAGATTTTGGGTCTAAATTAGGGATTATCAGAGAATTATCTCAAAGAAACTGCGACATCACAGTGGTTTCTCACGATACGACAGCAGAAGAGATTTTATTAATGGATCCGGACGGAATCATGTTGTCAAACGGGCCTGGTGACCCTGAAGACAATCAACAAGCATTAGAAATGATCCGTGGATTATTAGGAAAAGTTCCAATCTTCGGAATTTGTTTAGGACATCAATTAATCGGATTGGCTTGTGGAGCGAAATCTTTCAAGTTAAAATTCGGACACAGAGGAGGAAATCACCCAGTTTTAGATTTAGAGAAAAACAAAGTGGCAATTACTTCTCAAAACCACGGTTACGCGGTTGATCAGGAAAGTTTGAAAGACACAGATTTAATTGAAACACACATCGCACTGAATGACAGAACAAACGAAGGTCTGAAACACAAAATTCACCCTTGTTTCTCAGTTCAATATCACCCGGAAGCAAGTCCAGGACCGGAAGATGCGAACTATTTATTTGATGATTTCATCACTTTGATGGAGGATTTCAAAAAGTAAGACACTCAGTTTGTCATTCAGAACGAAGCGAAAGCGTAGTGAAGAATCTCTACAAATAAAATTTGGATTCTTATGAAATGACAATATGTAAAATTAAATCTAACTAAAACAGTGCTAAAAGTCTAACATCTAACTTCTAGCATCTAATATCTTAAATTAGAAAATGGCAAAACGTACAGATATAAAAACAATTTTAGTAATCGGTTCAGGACCTATTATCATTGGTCAGGCAGCAGAATTTGATTACGCAGGAACGCAGGCTTGTCTGTCTTTGAGAGAAGAAGGGTACAAGGTTATTTTGATTAATTCAAACCCTGCAACGATTATGACGGATGTTGAAATCGCTGATAAAGTATATATCGAGCCGATTTCACTTCAGTTTGTAAGTCACATCATCAGAAAAGAGCGTCCGGATGCACTTTTACCGACACTTGGTGGACAAACAGGTCTTAACATGGCGGTAGAATTGGAAAAATCAGGAATTCTTGAAGAATGTAAAGTTGAGGTTCTTGGAACTACACTTTCTGCGATCAACAGAGCGGAAGACAGGGATTTGTTCCGTGAATTGATGAGAGAATTGAACGAACCCGTTCCTGAATCTGACATCGTAACAACGGTTGAAGGAGCATTAAGCTTTGCTGAAGAAATTGGTTATCCTGTGATCGTTCGTCCTGCCTTCACAATGGGTGGAACAGGAGGAGGAATCGCTTCCAATGAGATTGAATTAAAAGAAATTGCTGAATTAGGTCTGAAATATAGTCCTGTTACACAGTGTCTTATAGAAAGGTCAATCGCAGGTTTCAAGGAAATTGAATATGAAGTAATGCGTGATGCAAACGACAACGCGATTGTGGTTTGTAATATGGAAAATATAGATCCGGTTGGAGTTCACACAGGTGACTCGATCGTTGTGGCACCTTCTCAGACACTTTCTGACAGAGAGTATCAATTATTGAGAAACGCTTCATTAAAAATCATCAGAGCATTAGGAATCGAAGGAGGATGTAACGTACAGTTGGCTTTAGATCCACATTCATTCGAATATTATATCATCGAAGTTAACCCGAGAGTTTCTCGTTCATCAGCTTTAGCATCAAAAGCGACAGGATATCCGATCGCTAAAATTGCAGCTAAAATTGCAGTTGGATTAACATTAGACGAAATCATGAATCCGGTTACAGGTAAAACTTACGCTTGTTTTGAACCGGCTTTAGATTATGTAGTAACTAAATTCCCAAGATTTCCATTCGATAAATTTGAAACTGCGGACAGAAGATTGTCAACTCAAATGAAAGCAACGGGAGAAGTAATGGCAATCGGGAGAAATTTCGAAGAATCTTTACAGAAAGCAGTTCGTTCTCTGGAAACAGGTTTGAGACATTTAGGTTTAAAAACAAAACAGGCTGCAGCGTTAACTGATGAAGATATCGAAAGAAGAATCAGAGTTTGTGATGACGAAAGATTGTTCATCATTTGCGATGCTTTAAGAAGAGGGTACGACTGGGAACAAATCGTAGAATGGAGCAAAATTGATAAATTCTTCATCTGGAAATTAAAGAAATTAGTTGATTTTGAAAAAACAATTGCCGATCATAAATTCGACAAAGAAATCTTAATTAAAGCTAAAAAATTAGGTTTCTCGGATCAGAATATCGCTCACTTATGGGAGTCTACTCAGAGAGAAGTGTACAACTTCAGAAAAGAAAATGGTGTAATTCCGGTTTACAAAATGGTAGACACTTGTGCTGCTGAGTTTGAAAGCGAAACACCATATTTCTACGGAACTTACGAAGAGGAAAACGAAAGTATCGTTACAGATAAAGAAAAGATCATTGTTTTAGGTTCAGGGCCAATCAGAATCGGGCAGGGAGTTGAGTTTGATTACGCAACGGTTCATTCGGTTTGGGCAATCAAAGAATTGGGTTACGAAGCGATTATCATCAATAATAACCCTGAGACAGTTTCTACAGACTTTTCGATTTCAGATAAATTATACTTCGAACCTTTAACAGAAGAGGATGTAATGAGCATCATCGATCTTGAAAAACCAATGGGAGTTGTGGTTCAGTTTGGTGGACAAACAGCGATCAACTTAGCTGATAAATTGGCAAGTTACGGAGTAAAAATCCTAGGAACTTCATTGGAAGATCTTGACAGAGCTGAAAACAGAGATAAGTTTGAAAAAGCCCTTCAGGAAATGGGGATTCCACAGCCTTTAGGAAAAACTTCAACTTCAAAAGAAGAAGCGATAAAAATTGCCAACGAAATCGGATATCCGGTGTTGGTTCGTCCAAGCTACGTTTTGGGAGGTAGAGCAATGGAAATTGTTTATACTGAAGCAGAATTAGCTCACTACATGGAGTTTGCGGTAGATGCAAGTCCTGACCAGCCGGTTTTAGTAGACCGTTATATCACAGGTAAAGAAGTTGAAGTAGACGCAATCTGTGACGGTGAAACAGTTGTGATTCCAGGTATTATGGAGCATATCGAAAGAGCCGGAGTTCACTCTGGAGACTCAATCGCAGTATATCCGCCACAGAATGTGACTCAGGCAGAAATCGATACTTTGGTAGATTACACTCAAAGACTAGCTAAAGGATTGAATGTGATTGGATTAATGAATATCCAATATGTTTTACTTGATGGCAATGTTTACGTGATCGAAGTAAATCCACGTTCATCAAGAACAGTTCCTTTCTTATCTAAAATCACAGAAGTTCCGATGGCAAACCTTGCTACAAAAGCAATTTTAGGTCAGAAACTGAAAGATTTAGGCTACAAAAACGGATTGGTTCCAAACAAAGAAGGAGTTTATGTAAAAGTTCCTGTGTTTTCTTTCTCTAAATTAACGAAGGTTGACATCTCTCTAGGCCCAGAAATGAAGTCTACAGGAGAGGTTATGGGGAAAGACACAACGTTGGAAAAAGCGCTTTACAAAGGATTGGTTGCAGCAGGAAGAAAAGTTCCGATGCACGGATCTATTTTGTTCACGGTAGCTGATAAACACAAGCAGGAAGCAGCTGATTTGGCAGCAAGATTCCATGAAGTTGGTTTCAGAATCTGGGCAACGGAAGGAACTGCTAAATTCTTTGCGGAACAGGGAATTCCTTGTAAGATCGGATACAAAATCGGAGAGGACAGCGTTAACTTAATTGATCTTATCCAAAAAGGAAAAGTTCAGTATGTTGTCAACACCATGACGAAAGGAAAACAGTCAGAAAGAGACGGTTTCCAGATCAGAAGAATGAGTGTTGAAAACGGTGTTCCTTGTTTAACATCAATGGATACAGTGGAAGCAATCCTAAAAGTAATCGAAAGCATGAGCTTCAAAATGGAGACGATGTAGTTTTCGAAGAAATAAAATATATTGTAATCCTCGTAAGTTTTCTTGCGGGGATTTTTGTTTTTAAATAAAGAAAAATGATTAATTTAGATATTCATAAATTAACAATATTGTGAACTTAGAAGAACTTGACAAAGCTCAAATAATTGAGATCATAAAGATTCAACAGGCAAAAAAGAAATATGTCATAACACCAACGAGTATTTTAAAGAATCTCGGTTTTCCTATTATTGAACATTCTTTCATTATTAAAAATAAGTCTGTATTGTTAAATTTGAAGCAAATCTTGAAAGAACTTGATCAAGACGGAATTTTAATTAAGAGAATATCTAAGCAAGATTTTTTAGGAACTAAGGAAATAGGATATGATTATATTTCAGAAAAGTAAAATAACGCTATATTAATACACTGTAAATCATGAAGAATTTCTAGATTATGATGGATGTTTTTCAGGACTTTGAGAAGTATGAAAAACTCTTGCTACAACAATTGTTAGATTTTCTCTATCAACAATGTAAAAAATTAGAAAAGGATATTTTTTCATTGGTTTGCCATGGAAATCATCAAACCAAATTTTGAAAAATGGATTTTTAGAAATTATATTCAATGAAGATTTAAATTCTTTGAAAAATTGATCAGCAACTTTTTTATTTACTTTGGTCTTATATCTTATAATAGAGATAAGAATGTTCTATATCAATTTTTGCTTCATCCTAAATAATGATCTTATATCCCATATTTTGAATTCATTTCATTGAGAAAGGTATCAATTTCGGTGTGTTGATTATATGACCTCTGCTTAATTTTTTTTAGACTTTCTTTTTGTTCTTCAGAAAGTTTAAATTCACTGCTTTTATCTTCTAAAATACCTTCAATATAGCCTAAAACCCTTTCTAAAGTGCTTTCGGGAGCATCTTTCAGTATTTCATTAATATTTTTTAAAGTAACGGATTCCATCTCTTTTGTTTTAAACAAATTTATAAATATTTATTGTTTTTTATATGAGTAAGATTACAATTTATTTTAAGGCAAAAGAAATTATTTAATCTTGTAATAAGGTTCAGAAAAATACTTACTAGGTTTAAAATAAGCCGTTTTTCTTTCCGCATCAAAAATCCAATTAAATCTTCTCAGCAAATCGGCTCCGAAATAATTTGTTTTTTGAGTTTTAAGATCGCCTGCGAAAAATCCTGCCGAAACATCTTTTAAGACAATGTTTCCTAACTTTAAAAAGGGCAAAACTCCTTGTTTGGTCACGATACTTTTTCCTGCCGAATTTTTTAATGTTTTTTCGCCTGTTATGGTTAATTTTTTGTCTAATTCTTTTCCGTCTGCGAATTCATTGCTGTAAAGAATTCCTCCTGAATAACCGGATTGTAAAAGAAAATAAACTTCCTCTTGCTTCCCGCCAATAACATTATCTGCAACAATATAAAACTGTCCGTTTTCAGAAAGTAAAGGTGTTGATTCGTAGCCTTTCAGATCAGGCATTTTATCATAAATAAGAAATTGATTGTTGTCATAATCAATTTTAAAAGCTTTTCCTTTGAAAATTCCCGTTCCTATTTTTCCGTCAGCTTCATGACCTGTCAATTCATTATCAAAAAATTGGATATTTTTCTTGGTTAATTTTCCGATTTTCACAGTATTATTTTTACTCACTTCATCTTTAAAAATAATGTGGTCAGCCTTTCTTGTACGTTCAGGAGAAATGGAAGCATCTTCCATAGCAATTTGAAACATCAGATCCAGAGAATCTTTATCATTCACTAAAGTTTTTACAATGATATTGTTATGTTTGGTTATTCTAAACGGAATTTTTTCCTGAGCTTTTACAAGTAAAAAACTGATGAAAAGAAGAAATAGAAAACTTACTTTTTTGAACATGTATGATTTGGATTTTATTGATGTTTTAAGATCAGTAAATTACCTTTTATTTTTGACATAAGAAGAATGTGAAAAAATACTTGTCCATTTTTCGGTTGCTGATGAATGGTATAAAAGTTTAATTTTATCAAAAAAAATAGAATGACAAATATTCAAATATTTAAAGAACTGCATCAAAATGACGAACCATTATTGTTGGGAAATGTTTGGAGTCCGCAAAGTGCTAAAATCTATGAAAAATTAGGATATAAAGCATTGGCGACTTCAAGTTCAGCCGTTGCACATAGTTTAGGATATGAAGATGGAGAAAACATGAGTTTCGATGAATATCTTTATATTGTTGAAAGAATTTTAAAATCAATATCAATTCCATTAACGGTAGATTTGGAAGGAGGATATGGAAAGACTGTTGATGCTATTGTTTCAAATATTTCCAAACTTGCAGAAATAGGAGCGGTTGGTATTAATATAGAAGACAGTTTTATTGTTGATGGGACAAGGGAAATAGCAGATAAAGAGGTGTTTTCTGAAAAGCTGAAATCAATTATTTCAAAACTCAAAGAAGCTAATGTTGAAATGTTCATCAATGTAAGAACAGATACTTTTTTATTAGGGTTGGAAAATCCTGTCGAAGAAACGTTAGAAAGAATTAAACTGTTTGAAGAAGCTGGAGTAGATGGAATTTTTGTTCCTTGTATTACTGCAGAAAATGATATTGAAACGATTGTTAATTCAACTAAAATTCCGGTGAACGTTATGTGTATGCCTGAGTTGCCGGATTTTAGGACTCTCCAGAATCTACGCGTAAAAAGAATATCTTCCGGTAATTTTGTAAATGGATATATTTATAAAAATTTAGAGGAAAAAGGTCGTGAAATTATGCAGAAACAAAGTTTTTTACCCATTTTTAAATAATTAATGAAACTTACAGCAGAAAGAATGTATCAGGCATCGTTGGATAAGGATTCTTCATTTGAGGGAACCTATTGGATGGCTGTAAAAACTACCGGGATTTTTTGTCGGCCAACCTGTACTGCACGAAAGCCGAAGAAAGAAAACGTAGAATTCTTTCTAAACGCAAAAGAAGCCATTGAAAAAGGATACAGAGCATGTAAAATATGCAAACCTCTTGAAAAACTAAATGAAACACCTCAATATATTCAAGAACTATTGGCCGAACTAACACAAAACGAATCTTTAAAAATCAAAGATGCCGATCTCCTGAAAAGAAATATTGAACCTGTAACGATCCGTCGCTGGTTTCTGAAAAATCATGGGATGACCTTTCAGGCTTTTCAAAGAGAATTTAGAATGAATACAGCTTTCAAAAAAATAAAAAATGGCGAAAGTATTATGGAAACTGCTTTAGATTCAGGATATGAAAGTTTAAGCGGTTTTAATGAAAGTTTTAAAAATATTCTTGGAGTTTCTCCAAAAAACAGCAGAATACAAATGATTATTGATCTTAAAAGAATTGAAACTCCCCTCGGAACAATGTTTGCCTGTGCCGTAGATGAAGGTATTTGTTTGCTTGAATTTACAGACCGGAAAAATATGGAAAAACAATTCATCTCATTATCCAAAGCATTAAACGCTGAAATTGTTCAAGGTGAAAACAAGCATTTCAAACAGTTGGAAGATGAATTAACAGAATATTTTGAAGGAAAAAGGCAAAATTTTGACGTCCCATTATTTATTACAGGAACAGAATTCCAGAAAAATGTCTGGCAGCTTTTGCGCGAAATTCCAATAGGAGAGACGAGAACCTACAAACAGCAATCTGAATTTTTAGGAAATCCAAAAGCAATTCGCGCCGTAGGAACGGCCAACGGAATCAATAAAATAGCCATTTTAATTCCCTGCCATCGGGTAATTGGCTCAAACGGTGAGCTGGTAGGCTACGCAGGCGGAATCTGGAGAAAACAAAAATTATTAGAATTAGAGAAGGCTATTTTGTTTTGATTTTCGTATTTTTAAACAAAAATTTACACGTGAAAAAGTTACTATTTGCACTTTGCATATCAGCTTCAGCTTTCAGTTTTGCACAAGACTATTCGGTACCGGCAGCAAGTCCTCGTCAACAGGTAGAGCAGCAGTTCTCAATGTCTAAAATCACAATCGATTACGGAAGACCAGGCGTAAAAGGTCGTAAGATCTTCGGAGAACTAGTTCCTTACGGACAAGTTTGGAGAGCGGGAGCAAACTCTTCTACAAAAATTACATTCGGACAATCTGTAAATTTCGGAGGAAAAATCGTTCCTGCAGGAACTTATGGTTTATTCATCATTCCTACAGAAAAAGAATGGAAAGTGATCTTAAATAAAGACTTCCAACAGTGGGGAGCTTATACTTATGATCCAAAACAGGATGTGGTAGATGTTACCGTACCTGTAAACAAGTTAGCAGACAAGCAAGAGTGGTTTGAAATTACTTTAAACCCAACAGATGAAAATTCTGGAAATCTTGTGATCAAATGGGATCTTGCTCAGGCAGAAGTTGCTTTAAAGCCTGCAAAACCAGACGCAGTAATTAAAATTACTGACAAATTAAAAGAAATTAAGAAAATAGAATCAGACGCAGCTAAAGCAAAAAGCTAAGAAAGGAAATCATATGATTCCATCTGATCTTTAAAAAATATTATTTACAGATGAATTTTTCTATTCAACCTATTTTAGAAAATCAAGAATATCAATTAATCCCCTTACAGCAAGGGGATTTTGAGTCTTTATACGAAGTGGCTTCTGATCCTAAAGTTTGGGAACAGCATCCTAATAAAGATCGTTATCAGAGAGAAGTTTTTGAAAACTTTTTCAAAGGTGCGATAGAAAGCAAAGGTGCTTTTAAAATTATAGATAAAAGTTCCGGAGATATTTTGGGAAGTACCCGTTATTATGATTTTGATGAAAATAAAAATGGCATTTTCGTTGGATATACTTTTTACGGGACAAAATCTTGGGGAAAAGGAATCAATCCGAAGATCAAAAAATTAATGCTGGATTATATTTTCCAGTTTGTGGACAAAGTATTTTTCCATATTGGTAAAGAGAATTTCCGTTCGCAGATTGCTCTGGGAAGACTTGGAGGTGAGAAGATTGCGGAAGAGGAAGTTGCCTATTTCGGAGAACCTACAAGAACTAATTTTGTTTACGAAATCAAAAAAGAAAATTGGTCATGAAAAAATTTAAAATCCAAAAATCACCGTTTGTAGTTCCTACCACAGACGGGAAATTAATTGAAGAACATTGGGGAAATTCTACCCAAAATTCAAATATTTCAATTGCTCACATGGTTGCTCCGCCAGATTGGAGTGAACCGCATCAGACTCCTCAATTTGACGAATTTACCATGATTATTTCAGGTAAAAAGCAATTTGAAATCGATGGTGAAATTGTTATCCTCGAAAAAGGACAAAGTATTTTAGTAGAGAAAGGTGCGAGAGTACGTTACAGTAACCCGTTTTCTGAACCTTGCGAATATGTTGCCATTTGTCTTCCTGCCTTTTCAATGGATTTGGTGAACAGGGAAGAGTAGTATGTTTGAGGGATGTAGAGTTTGAGAATAAGAGTGTTTTAGAGTTTTAGTATAAAGCATTCTCTTTGTCATTCAGAACGGAGCAAAGCGAAGTGAAGAATCTATACAATATTTTATAAAAATGCTTCGACTACGCTCAGCATGACATTTCTAATACTAACCGGTTTATTTAACGGTAAATTTTTAGCGATGTCATGCTGAGCGTAGTCGAAGCATTTTTTATATTTAAAATTTATTTCAAAATCTCCTTCAAAAACATCAACGTATGATTCCAGGCTCTTTTGGCCATCACTTCATTATAATCAGGTGACTTTGGATCTGTAAAAGTATGTTTTGAGTGCGCATAAGTGATGATTTGCCAATCCGCATTGCCGTCATTCATCTCTTTAACCAAATTATTGTAATCTTCCGGAGTTACACCTTTGTCATCCGCAGGGTTTTCAACTAAAATTTTAGTAGAGATTGCTCCATTTTTTCTGGTTTGATCTTTTCCAATACTTCCGTGAATAGAAACCGCTCCCACAACAGGCAAACTTCCTCTCGCAGATTCCAAAGCTCCCGTTCCTCCAAAACAATAACCGATCACTGCAATTTTATTGGAAATTGCTCCGTTTTTCTTTAATTGTTCCAAAGCTAACGAAATTCTTTTCTGGTAAGCTTCGTAATTTTGTTTGTAATATCCCGCTGTTTTCCCCGCGGCCGTATTATCTGCCGGAATATTTCCTTCGCCGTAAATGTCGGCTACAAAGGCAATATAACCTTGTTTTTCTAATTCGGCAGCGGCAGTTTTTGCTTCATCATCAATGCCTTTCCAAGCTGGAAGAATCAGAACTCCGGGAAGTTTTTTACCTGCATTGGAAGTTACCAAACCATTCAGTTTTTGCGCACCATCCTGATAAGAAACTGTTTTAAGATTTTGACTGAAAACTATTCCTGAAGCCATGAGAGAAGCTGTTAATAATAT
>Ga0302167_10000045_pt1 | contig 81175 bp, 68 predicted proteins | sample I_Fen_N1_1_FD_193496 | JGI IMG/M metagenome (GOLD analysis project Ga0302167, IMG submission 193496) | Peat permafrost microbial communities from Stordalen Mire near Abisko, Sweden - I_Fen_N1_1 | ecosystem: Environmental > Terrestrial > Soil > Wetlands > Permafrost | place: Sweden: Abisko... | reverse complement strand
TCCGGAATATCTCATTCTGTCATTCACAATTAATTGCTTTGAATTAGTTGAACACCGTAGTTTGTCCGGCATCAGCCCATGCACTGACCGAAATGGTCAAGGCTATGGAAGCCGGGTCGATGTTCGAGGCAGGAGAAGCTACTCCAATGGAGCGGATTACGGCTTTCATGGCATAACGGGTATTCGGAGCAACCTGTGTATCAGTTCCCGGAGTACCGGTTATCGTGGTACCTGTTTGGGCATGGTTGATCAAGATCGGGTAATACATCGTGGAAGTGACACTGTTGAATGTCCAAAGTCCTTTGATTACTATTTTGGTTGCGTTGGTAGTGGTACCTGCACTTGAGGTGGTATTTGGGAATACGTAAAAGTAGTACGGGTTATCCGAGCCTGTGGTGTTTGATCCGTCTTTCAAGTAAGCCAATTCAGTGGCGGTAGATGAGTATGGGGTATTTAAAGCTACTCCCGTCATGGCTGCTACTCCGCTGCTCAAATAAGCATAACTAGGCAATGTTGCCTTTATGACACAGCTGGCATCGGTAGATTCCCCACTTTGAAAAGAAGCGGTTGACGGCATCGTGTTGTCCCAATCATAAGTCGTGTTTCCGTTATAGATAAAAACTTCCTTGGGAACAAAAGTAGCTCCCGCATATGCACCCGAATTTTCAAAACTGGTGGTGATATTGGTTAGCGATATCCTGGACACCATACGTATCAATGTCGAAACAACGTTGGTGGTGGAGTTCGCTGTAAGAGCGGTTCCTCCGTTCAGCTGCTGCACAGCGCTATACATGGGCAGTGCCGTGATGGTTTGACTGTTTACACCCGTTGCCACGGCATAGGCCGTGTTGCCATCGCTACTTGTGGTATATCCCAAATCGGCTACCTTTGCCATAAAAGCGGATAAGGTGGTGAGTCCACTGAAATATCCGGTTGGGGCATTAGCCACTACGGCAATGTATTTTGCTGCCGTGGTTGTATTCACCGTATTGGTACCGGAGGTACTGGGAGATGGGAGTTCTTGAGTCGTCACCACTTTGCCGGCACCTGTGTTTCCATCAAAAGTAACCACACATACCCTATTCAATTTTCCTTCGCCGGTGGATGAAGTCGTGCTTGATCCGTCCGTTGTGGGGATTGCCGTGCCGCCTGATCCACCTGTTCTGGTCTTTGTGGTACCGGTTGACAGGGTCAACTTGATCACCGCAGGCCCGCTTGATTCCGGCGCGGTTGATTCGCTTGAGCAGGATGCCAACAAACCGATTGACACGATACCTGCAATTAATAATCTATTGATTCTCATACGTTGTTAATTTTTAATATTGATTCCGTTTATCTCTTTATTCTTCTATTTCTCTATCCTCTAAGAATTGCATGTACATTCTTTGAGCTTTATTCTTATCAGACTTTCTATGTTTTCCCTAATGCACTTTACCATTGGTTCTATTGTCGAAGCACTATTTTCTATTATATATTTCATAACTATCTATTAAATAATTATTTGTTTTATAACTTTCAAAATGCAATCACTGATCTAGCCTTACAAGTTTTTGTCTTAATATAGTCGCTCAAGTACACAAGACCACTGCCGTTGAAGCAAGCACCGTATGCGTAGCTGTCCGCATACTCACTGGACGACCAATAAACCTCTGTAATACCATTTATAATATCACTAAATAAGTCTACGCTATATCCGTTACTGCTTAATGTGGACAAGTAAGCATTTATGGCTGCAGCACATTGGTACGCATATCCAGTACTACCACTACTGCCATTATACCAATATCCCTGCCCAGAGCTGATAGACGTAGGAGTTACGCTCATTTTACCTAAATTAACACATATATCATACCATTGGCCCACACTTGGCAAGTACCAACCACTATTGTTTGTTCCTGCAGGAGCTGTATATGAAGTATTATTTATTACACCATAATTCAGAGCATAATAAAAAGCAGCATAACTACTTGTCGATAAGGTCTTATTCATTTTTATTGTCTGTGATTTAGTATAACCATCTTTATCTGCTTTCATGGATGCCCAATCTGAATAATCTGTCAGATCTACACTATTTGTTCCTCCATACCACATCGCGCTTGTTGCTGCATTCTTTAATGCCATTGCGTATCCATGTGTCCAACCGTTGGTCTGATCTGTAGTGCTTGTAGTTGTTGAAAAAACAACTCCTATTACCGTTCTACCATCCGTCGGAACTGCTACAGTCCCCCACGAGCCATCATTGTAATAATAATTTCCTATGTAAGCCTTTTTAGGAGTGAAACTGTTCGTATAAGTAACCCCCGTCCAGCTAGCCACTGTCATCGTCACTGTCGCACTGGATGGTGTGATATCCTGACTAGCACTCGATACACCGCGTCCCTGAATCGTTATAGACAAATCATACGACGTGTTGGTTGCTATTTGAGAGTCCTTCGAAAAAGCGGCACCATTTGCATAAGTGCTACCATCCGTGTCTGTAATGGTCGTGCCGGTTTGGCTGTGGTTGATAATGATTGGATAATACATCACCTCACCTGTCGATTCCGTGGCTCCTTTCGGATAAAAGATCCCTTTGATGATCAGTTTCGTCGGAGTGGTTGCCCCATTGGGGAACACGTAGAAAAAGTAGGGATTGTTCGAGGTGGACAAGTAGGTGTTCGTTCCTGCGACACCTGTCATGCTACTGAGCAGCCCGCTACTCAAATACCCCGTATTTGAAGAAGAGGATGCCGTCAATGCTCCCGGTGAACCGGAAGTGATTTCCCCCGACAAGTTCGTACCCGAAGAAGAGCTTGTGCCGTTCCATTGGTATTGGTCGTTCACGTTGTACATGAATATCTCACGGGGAACAAACGTGGCGTTTGCAAAACCTACTGTCGAACCGAAGTTTGTGCTCAGACTTTTCAGCACAACCCGGCTTACCACACGCGAAAGCGTAAGCGATTGGCTGCTTGTACTCGAAGCCGTCAAAGAGGAAGATAGTGTAGTTGACGCAAACATGGGAAGTGCTGTTAAGGTTTGGCTACTGGCGACCGTTTTGTTGCTGTTTGACAAACCATCGGCACTGGTTGTGTAGGACAGGTTCTGCACTTTATTGAGAAAACCCGTACGGGTGGTCACTCCCGAGAAGGTTCCTTTAGGAACATTGGCCGCTATCAAAATGTTTTTGGCGGTAGTTTTTGTAATGATACTTACCGTTCCGCTGTAAGTGTATTGGTAAAGGGTAATCATATTATCCGAACTGTCGAAAATACCGACGCAGACATTGTTTATTTTTCCTTCATTTGATCCCACAGTTCCTCCATTATCCGCAGGAATGGCAGCATTCGTTTTCGTAGCTCCCGTAGCCAAAGACAACCTAATAATAGCCGAATCATCCGTGGAGGCATCCTCTTCGCAAGCACACGAAGAGAACAAGCTCATAGACAGCATCAAGGCAATCAATAAATTGTAGATTTTCATATCGCGGATATTTTATTTATTATTTGATTATTTGATCGTTTTAATGTACTTCAACACGGTACTTGCTTGTTCCACATCGGCTGCCTGAGCCATTTGCAAGTAAACCTCTGCTTTGTCTTTGTTGCCTTCCAACAGGTAAAGAAGCCCCATGTTGTTGTAAGCCCTAGGATCGGTTTGCCAGCGAAGCAAGTATTTGCGAGCTAGTTTGGTATCTCTACGTGTCAAAGCCACTGCGGCTGCATCTATATTGGCTTCGGGGTTATCCGGGAACAGGCGAGCTGCCAAGTCCATAATATCATTGAACTCACGTGAACCAGCCTTGTAGCTCATTGCTACAGTATAGAAATCGCTCAATGACATGGTTGACGGATTGTTCTTCACCATCAAACGGCCGGTTTGAGCATCCATACCCTGACGATCAAAGTTCAACGTGTATGCTACACGGCATACTTGTGGAAATATATTATGGCGCATGTATTCGTAAGGCACTCCGTGATTCAAATCTTCCAAGACCTTCTCACGACCGTTTACGACATCCACGCTCTTGATAATATCCAGAGCTGCTTCTTTTAAAGACATGTTACTATTGCTGACCAAAGCTGCAATACTATCCCAGTCTTCTGTCACCCAAGTGACTTCCAAAGAGTTCTTGTTCGTTAAATGGTTGCCCATCAAGCAACGTTTCAATGAAAGCGAGCGTTCCATTGCTTGTGTTTCGTTCTTCTGGTAGTCACCGATTGGTGCACCGTAGCCTGTTACATTCACTTTCGTCAACGTGGTTCCGTAGTATTGTAAAGCGTTCTTGATATCGGCTGATATGATATCGAAAATCGAACGATTCTGTTTGTTCTCACTTAAATTGCTTAATCCTTTGTCTCTGTACCAAGAGATGACGCCTCTCTTTGCAAAGCTGTTACCCTCTTGTGCTTCAGGTTTCAAGAATTGTACCCAAGCAAGCAGAGTCTCATTCTTAACCAATGGATCTACAGATTCTTTGGGTTCATGTGTAAAGGGAATACTTGCCAATACTCGATCTTCGTAAATATGAGCCCTGTGTCCGTTGCAATTGCATTCTTCGCTTTCTACATAAACAGAGCCGTTTTCCATCCAATCCTTATAAGGAATGGTGGTATCGTAAATGAATGAACGTTTGCCTGTATGGCTTTCTCTTACCACGACAGCCACGTTGCTTCGACGACGATGTTGTAGCACGGCTGCACGGCGTTCGGCTTTCTCTTTGCGGTAACCGTTGATTACCACCGAAGATAGATGAACGATGTTGCTGTCCGTCTTCAACACGGGAGTAAAGGTGAGTGACTCACCTGAGCCGATGGCTGCATTGTCATAACTGACTTTCATATACACATGCAGCAAGTCGCCTTGGCGTTGAAAGCTTTCATTGTTGATATAGAGCTGTCCTTTATAGGCAACTTGTCCGTAAGCACTGCCGAAGCTGAGTGCCAGTAACAGCAGTAACTGTTTTGTTTTTCTTGTATTGCAAATATTCATAATGCTTATCCTTTTATTTGATCATATATACGAGTGAAATGGAGAGCCGAGTCGGCCCCACATAATCTTTATGAAAGTTCATTTCTTTGTATCCGCAGCTTCCACATCGATAGCGGGAGTAGTCAGTATGTACATAGCCTACGCTCAGGGCACTTTCTAAGCCCCACCGTGGAGATAATATCTTGTGGTAACCCAAAGTTATGCCTCCGCCATAAAACGTGCCCTGAGCGCGTTTATTTGCGATTTTAGCAAAAGAGAGTTTGGCCAGGTTGAATCCTCCCGCGAGGGCATTCACTCCGACGAACATTCCGGAAAAGGGCACACAGCCCCAACGGCGCAACTCAGGTTGCACGGTCCAGTTCTTCCATTTACGGTTATTTGAGAACGTGATCGGGTCATACGTACCCGATATATCTAGTGTGGTGGATTTGGCTATTTTGGTTTCTATTCCAAAGGAAGGAATAGCTGCGGCATCATACAGTAGGTTGCTTTTCACGGCCAGGTGTTGCGAGCCTACGCGTAAGGAAAATGCGCACAAAAAGAGTGTAAAAAAGGTGATTTTTTGGTTAAAAGATACTTTAGGAAAAAAGTTACTGAGCAGTAAAATCAGTAATGCTAATAAGTACTTACTCGCATGGTGTGTGTGTGTGTGTGTGTGTGTGTGTGTGTGTGTGTGTGTGTGTTAGAAATTTCTTTCAAACATACAACTTTGTTGACATCATTTATATTTAATGAGCTTTTGTTCATAATCGCTTTTCTGAAAATATTTACATTTCGCTTGATTCAGGAGCCAAAGGTAAATAGTTTTTTGATTGCCACATAACTATTCTTTGTATTTAACTTATATTTACTTTTTTGGTGGCTGATTATTGGGAGTGTATATTATATGGTGTAGTTTTTGTTAGTTTTGTTGTTGTTTGTGGATTGTATTTTTCTTTATAAAGTATTTTGTTTTAGTATGGGGTGAGTTGTTTTTTGTGGATTCATAAAATTGATGAGGATTGTTGTAGGGAATGGATTGGTGTTATATTGGATTTTATCATTGATTATCTTTGTTATTTGCTTTGCCAAGCTGCTTGCTTGTTCATTTTTTCTTTGCACGGGCAAAGAAAAAACGAACCAAAAAAGAAAACCGCCGGCTGTCACTACGAAACTACTCCGAGTCACCTTTGGGCTAAAACGAACAAACGCTCTCGCTTCGCTCACTTAAACGTGTTCGTTTCTTAACGCCCAAAGCTGGCTCTACGCTCACGTTTCTTCGCTAAAGGCCGGAAGAGAGAATGAAAGAATCCTTTTTTGCTCTTTCTTGTTACTTGCTCCGTTCGCTTCGCATTGCTCCTTGGGTACCTTGTTTCGTTTGTTATTCTTTTACCTTATATATAAGGTGTACTTTGATATTTCCAAAAGTATAGAGAATTGTGCCTTAAGAGAGCGGATCTACTCGCTATTATGAGTTGTGCGCATCGTTATTGTGAGTTGTCTACATCGTTACTTAGGGTTGCTCGCATCGTTACTAAGGGTTGGGAAACTCGCTATTGACAGGTGGACAACTCGCAGTAACGAGTTTTTGAAATGAAGGTTTTGATGTCTTTTACTTAAAAGACAATGATGCATCCGTTACATATCTAAGAAGTGATTTGTATAATGAAGGCTGAGGATTTATTTGCCTGGCATTATAGAAATCTCACCCCATATCCTGAAATATCAGAAAACTGTTTTCTTCATTCATCCTTCACTTTCCCTTTATTCATCGGCGTTACCGAATGAACGAATGAAGGCTCCGTTTCGTTTTGTCCCTTCATTTACTCATAGAATTTTATGGGTAATTGGGTGATGTCTTGATGATAGATGAAGGGCAAATTTTTTGTCAGATAAAAAGTGGAAAGGTGAAGGGTGAAAGGTCAGAAACGCGGTATGCATGCCTTCACTCATTCACCCGTAAGTTATTAATAGTAAGTGGGTTTGAATGTGAAGGCAGTTTTTTGTATTTGTGTTTTGTGGGGATGGGGATCGATAGATAAATGGGAGGTGCGTTGGTATATACCGGCGCACCTTCGTCCATAGTCGGTTTTCCACGTAAAAATCCAATATAGAGTTATTTTTTTATTATGAGGTAGGTTTTAAGAGTTTCAATGTATTCTTCAAAAGCATTTCTTCCTATGTCGGTCATCTTGCATAATGTTCTTGTTTTTTTACCGTTGAGAATCCTGTTGGCCTCGATATAACCGGCACTGGTCAATTTATCAATTTGCACACTCAAGTTTCCGGCTGTTGCATTCGTTTTTTCTCGCAGATAAACAAAATCAGCCTCGTCCACTGACATGAGTATCGACACGATTGCCAAGCGTAATTGTGAGTGCAATAATGGATCTAATTCTTTTAGCATTGATGCTTTGCTTTTTTATTTATGATATGTCCGGGAATGATTTGCATCACCACAAACGAGATGCCTAGATAAAGATTCCAGACCACTGTGATATGTCGACCGGTGACTAACATCATCAGCATGTAAAAGGCAAAAAGAAATGCAACCAATGGAGAATAGATCATCCAACGTTCTCTGAGGATTATCCCGTTAATTGAAACTCCTATGCCTACATATAATAATGATAAAGGCATCATTAAAGCAAAATCATACTGCCCGTAGACTTCACCTAAAATGGCAATGGCAATGAATGTAAGTGAAAACATCGATCCAAGCACTCGCCAAACTTGTCTGATCACCTTATCCGTATAGGTCACAACCAATGGTTTTTGTTGTCTTCTCTTATAAGTTATCGCATAATGGTAGACAAACATGAGCATCCATCCACATGACCACATGCCGTTATGAGTAATAGTGATCAGTACAAAAAGAGTTATAGATAAGATTGCCGTAAAATATCCACTATAAAGAAGGTAGTTGCCTCGTCCCACTTGCATATTATTTTTGCTGGATTGAATCATTCTTGAAATGATTTCCAGGCTTTCTTTTTCAGATGTGATTTTATCTTCCATGATTTATTAGCATTGAGTTATTGTGCTTTTTGATTTAATCTGTCTCTTTCGCTGTCTGAACTATTCTCTAACTTTGTATTCTTAGTCTTTTTTCCTAAATTGAAATTCCAAGTTAGTGCAAATTTAACGAATCTTCCTTGAGAAGCCAAATCATAATCTGTTTTTATTGAATATGCACTCAAGTCGCTTCCATATTTGAATGCATTATTAAAGGCATTGTTTACTGAGACAGTTGCCACCCATTTCCCGTCGTTCCATTTCTTGCGGCACAAGACACTCATTATTTGGTAGGGCTCAACTTGGCTATTGCCTGAGTATAGGCGATTGTTTCCATTATATTGCAACTCCATACTGTAGTCGTTTGGGAGATTAAATGTACTGTTGATATTGAGGAACAACAAGTAATGATTTTTGAAACTGCTTTCGGGTGTCATTTTTATGCATTGTTTCACCCCTATAAAATTCATGGTGAAGTTGAACCATGTGGTGGGTTGAAACGGTGTGGTGATGGCTACAAACCAATGATTCTCTCTGTAATGGTTCTCATATGTGATGTATGATATGTTGGAATTGAGAGTATCTTGTTTGCAGAATTCTCGTATCAAATTGTGATGTAAGTTGCCACCAATTGTCAGTGTGTAGCGATAATTATAAATTAATGTAGCTGTTAATTTGTTGATGTAGGTGGGCTTAAGATTGGGATTACCAATCATGTAGCTATATTCTGAACTTTGAATGCGATTAGGGTTCAATTGATAAAATGCCGGTCGTTCAATGTTGCGTGAGAGCTGTGTAGCCAACATCCATTTGCGTAGATGATCAAAAGAGTAGGTGAGGTTTAAATGTGGATATAGATTATTGTAACTTTTATTAATATGGTTCGTATGATCAGATGTATTGGTTCTTTCAAATCTTAATCCGGCATTCATTGACAGATTGCCCAGTTCGGTATTGAACAATGCATATCCTGCTCCTATTCTCTCTTCATATTTCAAAGCATATTGATATTCAGGAATGTTCTTCCAGTTATTGTCAGCTTGCAATCCTTCATAGTTCGCTTGGTCTTTCATGTAAGTGGATGTATATTTAGCACCAGCTTCCCACGAAGTTTTAGGGTTTAGGACTTTCTTTAAGGACACATTTGTTGATGCAATGTCATAAACAGACTTTGTGTGACTATTATAGGTGGTATCATTCTTTTCTTGACGGATATTGTATAAATTGTTGCTGACCGAGTTTTTACTAATATAGTCGGTAATCACCTTAAACACTGATCCCTGTTTATCCAGTTTGTGCTGATAATTTGCTGTAACGGAGTAGGTTTCATATATTTCTTTTTGACGATAGTCCCCATCGCTATTTGTGGAATATTGAGGATAGTTGTAGGATAGGATAGAGTGATTGTTGGATTTTAAGTTTTTGTAATTGTGTGTGTATTCAAATTCAGCCCCTACATCATTCTTTTCATCAATGGTATAGACACCGCCAACGCGTGCTGTTTGATTGTAAGTAGGAACTTTTATTTTGCTGTAACTTGTGAAGTAACTATTAGGGTCAGCATAGATTCTATCAGATGTGATTCTACCTTTGTCGATAGGTTGATTGTTGTCTGATCCGAAAACATACATATCCATTTTCCCTTTATGTACGTTGATAGAGAAAGAAGGATGGTAGCTTTGCAGTGAGGCTCCAACACTGTTTTCCCAAGTAATGCTGGTGCGCAATCCTTCATCTTTATATTTGCGCAGATAAATGTGAATAGAACCTCCCTTGGCATCAGCATCTTCGTTCGCACCTGAAATAGGCAGTACTTCTATTCTCTGAATATCTTCAGACTTTAGTGATTGTAAGTAAGTTATTAACTGTTCACCGGTAAGACGTATTTCCCGCTCATTTACATACACTTTGGTGCCACCGGAACCGTTTATAGAGATGTCATCTTTTGACACCCACACGCCTGGCGATTGTCGAAGCAGGTCTTCGCCATTTTTGTTTAAAGCAGGAGGGACTTGAATGATGAATCGATCGGCTTTCCGTTGAATGGATTGTGCTCTGACTACTATCTCTTTCATTTCCGTGAATGAGTTTTTTAGGTGAATCGTTTCAGTGCTATTATCCGCTATGTGTACAGTTTTTTGCACAGATGCATATCCAATACATTGAACTTTCAGCGTGTATGTGCCTTGAGGCACTTTCATCTTAAAATATCCCAGACTATCGGCTACGGTACCTTCTTGACTTTTTTCCCCTTTCATTAATAGCACAGTGGCATATTGTATCCCTTTGTCATCGCTATCTGTGATGTATCCTGAAAACAAAATTTTATCTTGATTTGTTCTATTTGCATGGCAAAATACAGGTAAGAGTAGAATGAGGATTAAAAACCTTTTCATATTCTTTAGTTATTTATTTAAAAGAGAATAACAGATATTACTCTGCAACCGGATAATAGAGTTTCATCTTTACAACGGTTGTAGAATCTTGATTTGAAATAGTGGCACTCTTTCTGGCATATCCCTCAATGGGAGTGTGTTGTTCATTCATATCCAGCTGCATGTTACTGTTCTCATCATGGAAAACAGAAAAATCGTAACTCTCTTTATTGAAATTATTCATTTCAATAAATAATTTTCCTTTTACAGCTTTTGATAAAGCATAGATCGGTTTGGCATTTGATTTGTTTTGCGCCATAATCAAGATATTGCCTTTGTCATTGCGTACTCCTGATACTTCAACTTGTACTTTTTGTGCATTCAATGCCAATGAGCTTGTTAATACACATATTGCTAACACTAATTTTTTCATATTAAATCCTCCGACACCTTTAAATGTTACGTTCTTTGTCTTATTTGTTTCTTACTTTTTTTTATCTTAAAAGCTTTGATCACTGGCCGTGTGATAGTCTTTTGATACAAGTAAAGCAGTTTATTTTATAAACTATATATCTAAAAAAAATAGATCAATGCGTCTATCTCTTTGTATGTATGCTGCAAATATAAATTGGTTTATAATATAAACCAAATGAATATTAATTAATTATTTCTTTTTAACAAGAGATGCCTCTAAAATACTCTTATCGAGAATTTTAGAGGCAAGGTCTTGAAGCCATTAGAGGGCTGTTTTGGAGGTTTTTAGGTGAACTAGTACAAAAGATAAGAAAAGGTAACACCTACTTTAATGGGGGCGAAAACGGTTTTGTTCTTATTCGGAGAAAGCGGTCGCACATTTCCTACCGGATAATCAAAACAGCGATACCTTACTAATCCGGCTCCCAAAGATGTTTCAATGTTCCATCGCTTGCTGACCACCCAGTCAAAGCCATAGGTCAATCCTGCCGCTATAGCATCACCGTAATAATTTTTATTTTTAAACTTAAAATCATAATTCGCAGCAAAGCTCGTCAGACCGATGTAATGGCGAGACATGGGTCGGCTAAACCAATATCGGAGTTCAGGAGCTACTTGAACAAACTTGAGTCTATAGCTATTTTTTGATAAAGAATTTCCCATTACACCTATATCTAATGTATAATGTCTGGATAGCCGAAATTCTCCTTCAATATTCGGCGATAAAGTGCCCCAATACAGGACATTGGTTTTAAGTGCTATTTTTTGAGCCATTCCTGTTGAATAACAGGATAGAAGGAGAAAAAATAGGATTAACTTACTGAAGCTTCTATTTAATGATGTATCGTGCATATCCTTTGTTTTAAAGTAGCAATTCATATTGATTAATAAATTCTTTACTATCATAATTTATAACTAATGCCCACCGTTAATTCACCGTTTGCCTTACATTGTCTGCTATCACTCTTGTCAATAGACTTATTATAGAAATTGAGTGCGGGCTCTATCGTCAAATCCAAAGTTTTTGACAGATTGATTTTTGATTGCATCCCTAATTTGAATCCCAGCGGAGTGGTGGATTTGTATCCGTTTTTTGAAGCAAAATTCACACTTCCACCTATTACACCAAGAATTTCAAGCTTACGATCTTTATCATATCCGCCAGCTAGGGTACTTAAATTTGCCAGATAATCCGCATTTATGGCTGTTACACCAATTTCCACTTTATTTGCATTATCAAACTTCTTTCTGTTCAATCCCAACCGGATATAGGAAACAGGGCTCATTCTTTTACCTAAAGCGATACCATAAGATTCATATGGATTTTTAGACTTGGAACCTCTAACCAAAGCTCCGCTATATAACCCTTCGCTAAAATTTGCGGATATAAAATAGCCGGGATGATCATCTATTGCATAATCTTTCGAGTGAGTGATTTTATTAGGCGAGAACTTATAGTTTAAACCTAGTTGAACACTCATCATACCCATCTCTTCATTTACTGATTTTTTTCGGAAGGTGGTTCGTAAAGTCGCTTTGGGTTCTACAAAAAGATCTATCCTTGGGGTAGCTTTAAATACTACTTGTCCTCCGGCACTTACGCCGGGAGCAAATCCTATTTTCCCACGTTCATAATCCATACCTATGTTTACTCCGGTAAAGGCATTTAAATCTAATCTTCTATCGGGGTCCGATCCAAAAATCATATTGGAGATGCTTACCATGTAATCGGCTTCGGCTCCTCCATATAGGTATCGGATATTGTTTTCACTTTTATATTCTCCATTTATACCGATTCTCCAAGCAGAAACAGGGGTATACCATTTGCCAAAAGTCATTTGTCCCGATTCGCCAAAAGCATTACTACGTCTGATATGATTAACCAAGAAAGAAGTCCCTGCCGAAAGTGAGTAGAAACCATTGTTCATCTCTTTCATTGTGAATAAGCGTTTTTGCTCACGGCTGCAATCTTTCAGACGAATATTGATGCCTGCCATCACAGCTGCTATTCCATCTACTTTAGCAAAATGGATGTCTCCTTCTGAAAATGCGTTAGGATAAAGCCGTAATTGCGGTTCTACAAAAAGACCTAATGAAGGAGTCACATTCCATAATCCTTGCAAAGAAAGCTCTCCTCCCAAATAGCTGCTGTGACTGAATGTGCTCGAACGAAACGCAATATTAGCTCCCGCAGCACCAATAAGTTCAAATATGCGTTTCGGGTCATAGCCGTTCATGAAGGAGGTTATATTCCATAGATAGTCTACACCGATAGTGGCAATTTTAGGAGAAGGCTGTTCACTGCTTTTCCACAATTTGCCAATATCCGCAGAAAGTCTTATTCCGGAAGTACTTGTAAACCATTTGCCAATGTACCCTGTTGTTTTTTGGTCTACATTGTGTTTATAAAAAGCCGCTTTGTTAATTGGAGCATTCAGCCCAAACGAAGCTCCAAAGAACATATTATCCAAGAAACTGTTAGTAGAGATCTTTGCTTGTGAAGAGTTTATACGTAATGGGCTCGAAGAAAGTTCAAACCCGGCGTTGATTAAGAAATTCGCGCGGCATTTACCCTGTCCGTTTGTTTCAATTGCATAGTTCTGGTCAGGATAAAAGTTAAACCGTGGTTCAACGAAGAATTTTATGCCTCTAGATAATTTTATAGATGCCTGCAAACCGGTTCCTAATCCAAATAGATTTGAATCTCCTCCGTTTTTCAAGAAATCGTAGTCTACTCCTCCTATTGCAATTAGTTCAAATGTTCTTTGGGGATCGTAACCGTAAAAAGCATTACTCAGATTCAGCAAATAATCAGCTTGTAAGCCAACACCACTTATTTTACTTTTAGTAGTAGGGGTTTTAAATATGGATGCCTTTCCGGTCAGACGAACACCGGAGAAAGGAGAAATCCATCTTCCTGCACCGACAAAGAAACTACCTCCCATATATTTACTTGGATCAGATCCCCTTGCAATCAGACGTCCAATGCCTAAACCGGAAAACAAGAAAGTATGATTTTTAAATGCAGACGAAGTAAAATTGTTATCAAAGTGTTTATTCCCTGAAGTGCTTCTTAATTCAACTCCACCTACGACAGAACCGGCAATATTGTATCCACGCCAATTATCCGTACGATCCAGATTGTCTGAATAAAGGCCTATAAGAGGCTCTATAAAAAAGACACTCCCTGAACCTAATGCATAACGGGCTTGTAGTCCGGTTCTTATGCCCAACGTACCACTACTAGATCCAACAAATTTCGGAAGCATATATTCTCCACCGGCAATGCCAACAAGTTCAAATCGCCTAGTTGAGTTAAAGTCGCTTGCCAAAGCAGAGAAATTCATTAAGTAATCTAAGCTGATACCCAAGTCATTGGATATAATTTTTTTCCCCGACGGATATGAGTTATAATATTTGCCAAATAATCCAATGCGTGCTCCGTGGATAGGTGTGAACCAACGACCTACAGCAACACCTATTTCTAATCCGGGATTTTGAATTCCCTTTTTGGGTCCGGGAGCCAACGAAAATGTAGGGCCACTGTAAAATTCAAAGAAATAATGCGGGATAGAATCCTGCTTTTCAAAACCTTTGAATTTTGGTACTTTTTGCAATCTCTGTGCCAGATAATTAGAATAAGGTTCGTGGTTTTGAGCACAAAGATCTGAGAAAGCAAAAAACAGCCCGATTGCAATAAAGAATAGCGTGTGCTTATGAAGGCTTATTCTCGTATTTTGTTTTATTTGTTTCATTGTAAAATTTCTTTTTATTCAATTTACTTTACCGGATTGGTCAAATCACCTTTTTGAGGCATTACATCTTTTAATAAATCAACTAGATCTGCGTCCTTTTCTGTCAATAACCTATAAGCAGGGTCTATCTTTATTGCTTTTTTTAGTAGATCTATTGCTTCAAGGCACAATGTGGCACTTAAGTTCATATCGGATGATTCCTTTGATAAACGGTTGGCACATATCGCTTTTATATATAAGTTTTCGGCAGTTTCTCCCTTTAATCCTTTAGCCTTCTTATAAGCTGATTTGTTTTTCTTCATTGCCAGCAGCATAATCACTTCGTTCAATGTTCCCGATTCAGCTACAATCTTAAAATCTTCATCGTTAAATCGGTGGTTCATCACATTCGTATAAGCTTTTATTTTCTTGGTGTTTTGATTATCCTTGATAAAACCGATGATGGAATCAGCTTTGGAATATTGTCTTTCATGCAATAGATTAACGACTTGGTTCAAGTTAACCTGCTCCGGAGCCTTTTCTCCCACAAAACGTTCCAATATTTTAGAATCATACTCTCCTCTTTGTAAACACATTGCCGATAAATCACATGCTGCAACCATAAAATTAGGATATACCTCTAATGCTTTCCTAGCTATTCTCTCACTTTTTAATGAGTCTTTTTCGCTTCGGTAAAGTTTGAAAAATTCATACTTGGTCAAGTCCTTATAGTTTCTTTCGTACAAATCTTTAATTTCTAAGGCTGATAAAGAACGATATATCTTAAAGGAATACTGATAATCCACTTTACGTAGTTTCGGTAAATAGTTGGAAGCTATCTTATTAAAACAAGACAGCTTGGCAATCTTTTTACCTTGCATATTAACGTTTTGTGGATATCTATGAATAATATATTTTATGTCGTTTGCCTCTTTTATCAACGAGTCTTTAACCATTAAGTCTGCCACATGCTGCCAGCTTTCTACGTTTGAAGTTTTTTTAGACTTGATATTTGCACGTGTACTTTCAGATAAGACACTTAGAATTTCTCGGAGGGCAATGTTCATACGCTGAGTTGCTAGTTCTTGGTTTCTTTCATAATTACCCTCAGGAGAAGCAAATCCATTAATTTCAAAAGCATTTAAATGAGCATCCTGATTGCTTTCAATATCTTTTAGCTTCTTCTTTAAGAGAGTTAAATCGGCTACAGTTGTAGAATCATGAAAGTCCAAATCCGCTTTTCCGATAGGAAATTTGAGGTGCATTTCATCTTTATCATCCCTTAACTCAGGTTCGTCTATGGGGAAAAAAGAAGAATCGTTCAATAAGCCTCCTGCGAAGTCCAACTTCAGGAATCTTAAAGGGTTCACGATGCCGTTTGCTATAACAACGGTATCACTAAAAAGTATATTCTTGTAATTTTCGACAGACTGAACAGCATCGCAACGCCATAAATCATTTAGATCACTTATGTATAGGGAATCTACATAAGGAATTCGGTCACTCTCTTTTTTTACAATATAGTTGGAAAGCGGATCTTGTTTAATATCAAAGTTGTACATCCGTGTTTGAGTGATATTGTATTCTTTTCCGTCCAAAGAAAGAGGTTTTAAATAGTATTTTTTCTTTTTTGTTTCATTGTAGACGTATGCTTGCATCAAAAGACGATTGTGAGAATTGAAATTGCTGTTTGGACTTATGGAAGTTCTTATAATGGCCCAGTTCCCATGTATCTCAATATTGGTTGGCTCAACCATCGGATCTTTTTTCTTTTTTTGTTTAGCGGTAACCACTACTTCACGAAGCATTAAAGACCTCTTTTTTAGGATAACGTCAATTTTTAAACGCCCCTTTACATTTACGGTCTGCGTGGCATAGATCATATGTGTAAATTTCAGCTGTCCGATGCTGCTTACCGTGATGGCATATTTGCCATCTTCATTGGTACTCACGGACATGTTGTCTTTTACATTCGTGATATTTACCCGTTCTATCGGTTCCCCGTTTTCATTTACAATAGTGCCTCTTACTCTTATGTTTTGACCATTAGCAGGTAAGTATATCAAAAAGAGTAAAACTAATACCAAATTTTTTCTGTAACATTTTTTGAGAAAAGGGATGAAAATGAATCTATTCATGTTGATAATTGTTATATATTCATAGAGATGATGTTTGAAAAATGTATATTTATTGATATAAAGGCTTTTCGTACAAAAGAAATAAAATACAAAAACAATCTATCTGCGAAATACTCAAAATATTAGGACATTTGCTAATTATTAGGTATAAAATTTTGTAAATTCCTTTATTTCATGATAAATGATATCATTTATCAGATAATCATCACATTAAAAATACATTTACTTGAGAAAATATGTAGAAAGGAGTTTCTTTAAAGAAAAAAATGACAGCTCTTTTCATTAAAGATAAGTTTAATATTAGCACAAAAGGAATTTTACTAATTATATCAGCATTGACTTTTTCATTCGGCAGAGCTACTGTATGTCTGAAACAAAAAAATCGCAAACACTTTAATATGAAGTGTTTGCGATTGAGGTCTCTAGCAGATTCGAACTGCTGTGAACGGTTTTGCAGACCGGTACCTAACCACTCGGCCAAGAGACCATTATTTTTTAATTTGCGGTTGCAAAGGTAGGGCAAATATTGCTTTCTTGCAAATAAATTACTAACTTTTTTGTAAAATAAATGTCATCTTCTTCCATACAATCTGTCAATCAAGTCCTTGCGTCCCATCCTTTTTAACTCACGAATAATAGCCGCACGTTCTTCTGGTTTATACCAAAAGAAAAACATTCTTTGAGCCAATTTTTGTTGTGTGTTTTGCGCTGTGAAGAGCTCTTCTTCTGTATAGGGATGTATTCCACTATAGTATATTTCGGTACTTACAGTCATTGGAGTAGGGGTGAAATCTTGTACCTGCTCTAAATGGAAATTCAATCGTTTGGTGATTGCTGCCAATTCGGCCATATCTTCTTCGTTACATCCCGGATGACTTGAAATGAAATAAGGGATGAGTTGCTGATTGAGGTTATTTTCGTTGTTTATCTTATCAAAGATACGCTTAAATTCTTCAAATTGCTCAAATGGAGGTTTGCGCATAACCTTAAGCACTCTTGGAGATGTATGCTCCGGAGCAACTTTCAGACGGCCACTCACATGATTGATGATCAATTCACGGGTATATTCTTGTGCACTTCGATTGGCTGATTCGTCTTTACTTTTATACAAAAGCAGATCATATCGAATGCCACTACCGATGAAACTTTTTTTGATTCCGGGTAGTTTGTCTACTGTTTGATATAAATCCAGCAATGGTTGATGATCCGTGTTGAGATTGGGGCAGATTTGTGGGTTGATGCATGAAGGGCGTTTGCACTTTTTGCATAAATCGAGGTTTATACCTCCCATTTGAAACATATTGGCTGATGGACCTCCTAGGTCACTCAAGTAACCTTTGAAGTCAGGCATATCTATAATTTGTTTCACTTCACGCAGGATACTTTCCTTGCTTCGGCTTACAATAAATTTTCCCTGATGAGCTGATATGGTGCAAAAAGCGCAGCCTCCAAAACAGCCACGATGAGTGTTTACTGAAAACTTGATCATATCATAGGCCGGTATTCGTTTTCCCTTGTATTTAGGATGAGGCATACGTGTATATGGAAGATCAAATGATTCGTCAAGTTCAGCAGTGGTCATAGGAGGGTAGGGTGGATTTACTACGGTGATTCGATTACCGGTTGTTTGCAAAATACGGTGTGCCTCCCACTTATTACTTTCTTCTTCAATATGACGGAAATTCAGTGAATGTTTTCGGCGATCTTTCAGACATTCTTCATAAGAATATAATTGAATATCTTCAGGAGTAACATTTACTTCTTCGCTTTTTCTTAAGAATACCGTTTGAGGAATATCTTTAATGTCATGTAGTTTCTTGTCTGCATCCAATGCTTCAGCCAAGGCGACAATAGTTTTTTCGCCCATGCCATAAATAAGCATATCTGCACCGGAATCACTGAGGATGCAGGGGCGCAAACGATCTTCCCAATAATCATAATGTGCCAAACGGCGCATGGAAGCTTCAATTCCTCCTAAAACTACAGGAACCTCCGGAAATAAACGCTTGAGTATCTGAGTGTATACAATGCTGGGGTAGTCAGGGCGCATGCCCGGTCTTGCATCCGGAGTGTATGCATCATCATGTCGCTGGCGTTTGTTGGCAGTATATTTGTTGACCATGGAATCCATACTTCCCGGAGAAATTGCAAAGAATAATCTTGGACGTCCCAATTTCTTAAAGTCACGAAAATCTCCATGCCAATCAGGTTGAGGCACTATGGCTACCTTAAAGCCATGCGCTTCAAGTGTACGTCCTATGACAGCCGCTCCGAATGATGGGTGGTCGATATATGCATCTCCTGAAAAAAGAATAATGTCAAGTTGCTCCCATTGTCGCAACTCGACTTCCTTTTTTGTAGTTGGCAGCCAATCCGTAAGTCTATATTCTTTCATGGCTGCAAAGGTAGGTATTTTTTATGAAGCTTTTTCTTCCGTCTCAGGGTTTTTAATTTCCCACTCTTGATAAAGTTCAACCAGCTTTTGCAGGCCAAATGCTTTCATGTTATTATGGTATATAACATCAATGCACAAGTCCAACAAATCTTTGGAATCTTCTTCTTGAGTGGATATCAGTGAACGTACGTTGAGTTTTAGTCTATCCAGCGTTGCTTCATCTGCTTTGCCGATACTGTCAACAAGCCGTGAAAGAAGGGAATATTTACGAATTGTTTGTAAGTGTTCTTCGGAAATTTCGATATTTCTTGTTCCCGAAAGATTTGCCTGAATTGTATACATAGTTTTGTGTTTTTAAGATTTAACTTTGACAAAGATAAAGTTTAAATTGAAAAACCAACTATTTATTTATTGAAAAATTGTAAAATTCCATTCATTATAGATGCTCGGTCAGTAGCTGATTGTATACTTTCGAATGGAAATCCCATGACAAATGTATTGTATTTGCCTTTCCATGCAACTCCTGCACTACTTTTCCCATCCGCATATCTGAATACGGTTATTGCATCATTGGTGGGTACAATACAGTCGGGCGCAACTACTGGATAAAAACTCGCATTGATCGCTCGTGGTATATTGAGTGTACACCCCATCCCATAAATCCTTGATTCTAGAATATTCCGTGCCGATCCAGTGGTTGCATAATGTAAAATGTCATGTGTAAACTTACGGTCATAATCTGTGTTGTTCATATCACTTCCCACATAAGCTCCACTTATAATTATACTATGCTTTTTCTTGTTGCAGAAACTGATAAGCTGGTCCTGCATTGTAGGTGTCAGCATTTTATAACTTTCGCCTCTTATGGCGTTTGTCAGAGAGTCATTCTTTTGTAATCCCAGAATTAAATCAATGACATTGATCTTGTTGAATGATATGATATTATTTTCAACTGCATCATGACTTGCTGAAATAAAGCTGTATCCTCCAATGGCTTGAATGGCTTTACCGTGAATGAGTGGATAGTCGAATGTGTTGCCAATTAAAACTTGTCCTTCAAGTTCATTTCCACTGAATCCTAATCCGTCTGGAGTTTCTTTCCCAATGGCATTGCGATCAAAACTTTTTTGTCTTCCGCAAAGAGTAATATCTTTTAGGTAAGGTACTCCCGGGTCTTTATCCAAATCAAACCCTTGTTGGGTGTTACTGTTGACTACGGCAGGACCGCTCAAACGGTCGAATCCGTTAATGATAAGAATCCTGCCTCGCTCTTTTTTAGCTTTGTATACTGATAGTATTTCGGAAGGAAAGCTTTCGCCTCCTTTATTTATTGCGGCAACTTTGAAACTGTAAACTAATCCAGGTTCAACTTTAAGTATGATGCTGTGATGATCAGTTACTACCCCATTGTCAAATCCAAAATTACCTATGCGTGTATACACCTTGTATTTTGCGGGAGCAGCACTCGGCTCTTCTTTATCAAAAGTACCTGCCCAAGAAAGGATCACTGTATTTTTTTTCTTGCCGAATTGTGTGGCGAAGTTACTTATTGGTAAGGGTGCTACTACACAATTTTCATCGTGTTGGTTGGAAATATATCTAAGTATAGCTTTGTAGACAGCGCGTCCGACTGTAAACTTGAATATAGGATCATGGCCATAAACCATGTCTTTGAAATTTTGATGTGCTAGAATTTCAAGGATAATACTTGCTGATGCAGGTTCACGTGTTTCACTATAGTTTTTGTTCCACATCTCTCTGCGTGTCCATTTGATATTGAATTTCTTATCTATATCATTTTCCACTTGTGTGAGCATCATATCAGCAAAGTCGCGTGAAGCGTATCGGGAAATGCCGGAGCCAAGAACTCCGTTATTGTATGCTGTAGTATAAATAGCAAGGCTTCCTACTATCCCGTCATTTTTATCATATCCGGCATCACTATGAAATCCCAAACTTAGTTCTATCGGCACTTTTAATCCCTCTTTTTTTTGATTAAAAATAGAGCCTCCTGAAAGATAATTTCCCACCAGCGAGCGAGTATTTATATCATCCTTATAATCATCTGCTCCTTTATAAGTGCTGTATGTTTTGTATGGAAACCCTGACCATTGTGCCATATATCTTGCACCTTCAAGATATCGTGGTAATCCACTTATTGTGCCACCTCGTTCGACATTTCCCATTCCACCTCCAAAACGTACGGCATCGGCGTTGATCAATCCCTTTTCTTTGCTTTCATTGCTAAGTGTAACCATGTCATAATCTTTGACACCTTTGTCAAATGAAAAGGTTCCTAAGTACACCCATGTTCCACCACCCATTTGCTGGTTTACATGAAATTCTGTGACTCCACCTTTGTGGAATACTTCATATTTCGCATCTGTAACACTTTGAGAGGTGCTTTGGTATGAAACATACACTGCATATTCTCCTGTTTCAGGAATGTCCGGTACCCATTCCGCAAATGCTTTTTGTTTTTGCTTTTCTGTTGAAATAAATTGAGACGTACCGGAGTCAAATGGATTGTCACCATCATCATATATTTGTTTGCGCCAAGCAAAACCTTTGTATCCGCTTATAGTATGCCATTTGTATTTGTCATTTGACTGCTCAATATATAGAGAATGTCCACGTACTGTATCATTGTCAACAATCACTTCATTCGTTTGAGTGTCACGTTCGCGTGGAGTGTACACGATGGCTCCTGCATTTTGTAACATGGGAATGATGTAGGGAAGTATAAAGGATTGAGTAAATAAGTCTTCAGTTGTACAATAGAGGTGCGGGCGTTGCCATTGCCATGCATTAACCGATGCACTGTAATATTTCCCATGGCTTTGTTCAACCAAAATATGTTTATTTTGTAACCCTTCTGTAATTTTTAGTGGATCGGATATGTTTTTTATCCATGGAACCCCATTGTAAGTAATATCGGTGAGTAATCTTGATTTATCCTTTTTCTTTTTTCTGAAATAGTTCGGAATTAGATCTTCAATGAGCCGTCCATCAGTATATACATTTAGGTCAAAGTAGTTGACCGGTCCAGGAAGCAATTGCTTGATATCTTTGTAAATGCTATCTACTACAGTATTCCTAAAAGGAATGCAGCTGAACCCTTCATTAGCATAAATGTCTATTTTGCGTTTCTCGTAATCAATTCTCACATTATTAAATTTCCCAGGTGACGAAATAGTAGGGTATGAATTGAAATATACGTTAAGTCGAGCCTTAATAATACTATCGCTGTTTTGTGCTTTAGCACAAATAGAGAAGATGCAGATAATAGTAGAGAATAAAATATTGTGAGAAACAGACATTGTGGTTATATTTTGAAATTTTGTGGATTCTTGCCTCTGAAATGAGAATAGTATTCTTTTATTTCTTCCATTTCACGTTCAATATCACCAGTAGGAGTGAATATCTTTTCAGCCGTAATGGTTTTAGTAGGGTAGTCAATGGCGTAAGCAACAATAGGAATATTTGCGTTAAGTGCAATATAATAAAATCCTTTTTTCCAATTTCCGTTTGCAGAACGTGTACCTTCGGGAGTAATGGCTAAATGAAATTCTTCTTGTTGCTTTGCTCTTTCAACAAGCTGATCGGTCATTGATGTTTTTTTGCTACGGTCCACCGGAATTACATTGAGGTGTTTTAGCAAAATATCTATAGGAAAGAAAAACCACTCTTTCTTCATTAGTATGCTGGTTTTACGCCCGATAGCCGTATAAAAAAGTTCTCCAATTAAAAAATCCCAATTACTGGTATGTGGTGCAACAATGATAACACATTTCTTATAATTGGGTACGGTTACATTCATTTTCCATCCAAGCAAATTAAAAATAAATTTGCATATCCATTTTTTCATACTATTGTGTTTGATATCAAGCTGAGAAATATATTATTTCTCAGCTTTTATTTGATAAATTACTTATTAGTGTTTAACGCTCCCACTTCGTTAATAAGGCCATCAACTGTTTTTGCAAAGTCTTCTTGAAATTTGCGATAGAATCCTTTTACATTACCAGGTTCGGTATATGAAATACGTGAGATAAACTCAGAGTTTGCTTTAATGATTTTGACCATAAGTTCATTTGCTTTATCTTTGTCTGTGCCCGGCACGAATTTGCTACATACAATACATTCTGTAAATAATTCGCCTGTTACATTATTTACGAATTTTTTTAAAATTCTTCTTTTTGTCATAATCGTTAATTTTAAAAAAGTAACTATTCTATTAATATTTCGGTAAAAGTAGGCATATTATTTGGAATAAAAAAGTTATTTTTGCCTTCGATAAAAAATATAGCGAATAAGCACTTATTAAGAATGACTAACTTTAAAACGAATAAAAAAGAAAGATGATTAAGAGCGCATTGCAAATTGCTCGCGCCAGTTACCAGCCTAAGTTGCCAACGGTACTGCGCGGAAATGTGAAGGCTATTGAAGGTGAAATAACCCAATCAATGGCTGATCAAGAAAAGCTCAAAGAGCTATTTTCTAATACGTATGGTTTACGCTCTGTTAGGTTGGAAGCTACTGATGAAAAGACGTCGCTACCTCCTTTTAATGTAGGAGTGATGCTCTCAGGTGGGCAAGCTCCCGGTGGGCACAATGTTATTGCGGGATTGTTTGATAAATTAATAAGTTATAATCCGGGAAATAGATTGTTCGGTATTTTAATGGGACCTTACGGAATGATCATGCATAAAGATATAGAGTTGACAGCTGATTTGATCGATGAGTATCGAAACACCGGCGGATTTGATATGTTGGCGACTTCGCGAACAAAATTTGAGACTGAAGAGCAATTGGAAAAGTGTCTGGATTTTGCTCAAGAGTTGAATCTTAAAGCTGTAGTAGTGATAGGAGGAGATGATTCAAACACAAATGCCGCTATTCTTGCCGAATATTTTGCTGCTCATCATTCAGGTATTCAGGTAATCGGAGTGCCTAAGACTATAGACGGTGATGTGAGAAGTGAGGAAATTGAAGCTTCATTCGGTTTCGATACGGCAACGAAAGTTTATTCTGAAATTATCGGTAATATTGAACGTGATAGTTATTCTTCTTGTAAATATTGGCATTTTGTAAGACTGATGGGACGTTCTGCCTCACATATTGCCTTGGAATGTGCGTTGCAAACGCAACCTAATTATTGTATTATCAGTGAAGAGGTACAAGAGAAAAACAAATCATTGAATGATATTGTTACCGAAATAGCTACAGTCGTAGCCAAACGTGCCGAGAAAGGACATAATTTTGGTGTCGTATTGATTCCTGAAGGATTGATAGAATTCATCCCGTCAATAGGTAAATTGATTGATGAATTGAATGATATTTTATCAATGAATACTAAAGAATTTGCACAAAAAAATCAATCGGAAATAAAATCTATTGTATTTGCAAAGCTAAGCAAAGAAAATAGTGAAAATTATACCTCTCTTCCTGAGAAAGTCGCCAGTCAATTGTTATTTGATAGAGATCCGCATGGCAATGTGCAAGTATCTAAGATAGAAACGGAAAAGTTGATTAGTGAAATGGTTGGAAGTCTGTTGAAAAAATGGAAAGAGGAAGGTAAATATAATGGTAAATTTGCACGCCAACACCATTTTTTGGGATATGAAGGTCGTTGTGCAGCTCCTTCCAATTTTGATTCTAATTACTGTTATGCCTTGGGTGTAACGGCGAGCAACTTGATTCTTTGTGGTAAATCTGCTTATATTGCATTTGTTGGGAATATCACTAAATCCTGTGAACAACAAATTGCAGGTGGTGTACCGCTTACGAAATTGTTGGATTTGGTATATCGCAATGGTGAGGAACAAGCTGTAATCCATAGGACGTTAGTAAATTTGAATGGATTGCCGTTTAAAAAATTCGAGGCTAATCGTGACAATTGGGCAATTGAAACAGCGTTTGTCTATCCTGGTCCTATTCAATTTTTTGGCCCCGATGAAATATGCAACCAACCTACGAAATCGTTGGCTTTAGAGCATTCAAAAGATTAATAAATTAATTGACGATAATGAGGGGTCGTTTCGGAGATATTAAGTTGTCTCAGAAGTGGCTCCTTTTCTCTATTTTATAATATGGTAGAAATAAAAAAAAAGAAACGAAGTACTACGACAAAGAGAAGGAATACCCATACTCAATATAAAAGAAAGAATCCCTATCACAGGTCTGGTAAACGTAACAAGAACAACATTTTATTGCCACATGGAATGATGAAAGTGGTCAGAGTTGTGTTCTTGGTTTGTTTTTTCATTGCTTTCTACTATTTTTTTGTTCGTCCTTATGCTTATCGTTGGCGATATATTCCTGATCGTGAAGGTTATGGGGTGTGTATGCCTGTGGGGTATAAAGTGCATGGAATAGATATATCTCATTATCAAGGGACAATTAATTGGACGGAGTTAAGGAATCAGCAATTAGAGAAGTATCCCATACGTTTCGTTTTTGTAAAAGCAACGGAGGGTAGTGACTATGCAGATGAGAATTTTGAGAAAAATTTTGAAAATGCACGTAAGTATGGTTTTATACGTGGTGCTTATCATTTTTATAATCCTGATGTGCCCGCATTGAAACAGGCGGATTTCTTTATTAGTAAGGTGAAATTAGGGCAAGGTGATTTGCCTCCTGTTTTGGATGTGGAGAAGAAAGGATTCAAGAGCAAGCATGATTTGAATGTTGCTTTGAAATTATGGCTTGATAGAGTGGAAATGCACTATGGGGTGAAGCCTATTATTTATGCATCCTATAAATTTAAAGAAGCCTATTTAAATGACAGTATATTTGATAAGTATCCATATTGGATTGCTCACTATTATGTAGATTCTGTTGCCACTAACCGAACATGGAAATTCTGGCAGCATACTGATATTGCAACGATTCCCGGTATTAAGGAAGATGTTGACTTGAATATATTTAATGGATCTTTAATTGATTTACAAGAGATGACTATAGGCAAAGAATAGTCAAATAAAAGCGGGCATGCCTGATATATGGTATGCCCGCTTTTATATTATAACTAATGAATAGGGTTTAACGGATTCTATATGCTTCTTTTATTAAGAAAATCATTGAAATCTTTCTTATAGCTATCGCTGATTGGAATATATGCTTTGCCAAAAACAATTCGGTTGCGATCAATGATCGTGATTTTTTGTACATTCACAATGAAAGAACGATGTACCCTCATAAACCGCTCATGAGGGAGAAGCTTTTCCATAGACTTCATACTCATTAATGATAGTATTGGGCGAGGATTATTTTCTGTGTAAATTTTTAGATAATCTTTTAGTCCTTCAATATATTGAATATCATTGAGCATAATTTGTACCAACTTATATTCGCTTTTTACAAAAATGCTGTCAATGGGTGATTCTGTAACAACTGGTGGCTGTGGCAAAATATTTGTTAACGTATTTATATTATAATCTACGGCTCCTCTTTTGCTTACCAACTCAAACCATTGTAAAGCTTTGTTGGCTGCTTGTAGGAAGTCAGAATAGGTGACCGGTTTAAGTAAATAGTCTAATGCGTTCACCCGATAACTGTCTATAGCATATTGGTTAAATGCAGTAGTAAACACAATACGTGTTTGTGAGTCCACCATTTTAGAGAATTCAAGTCCTGTAAGTTCCGGCATTTGAATGTCCAAAAATAATAATTGTACTGGGCTAACTTGTAGGGAGCGCATGGCTTGAATTGCACCAGGGTAACTACCGGAAAGTTCTAAGAAAGGAGTTTTTTTTACGTAACTTTCAAGAAGTTCTACCGCTAAAGGCTCGTCATCAACTATCGCACAGGTTAATTTCATATTAGTGATATATTTATATTATTACTCAAAGATAAATAAAAAGATTGGTTATAAACTTTCTGGTAAGTTAAAGTTATAAAAAGCATTTTATTTGGTATCAACAACTAGAAGTGACCTGTATTCATTACCATTTATGCCCTTCTCCCACAAGTATCGTCCAGGATATATGAGCTCCAATCTTTTTCGTACTTGTTCTAGTCCGATTCCATGTCCGCTTTGATCTTGGTATGTTTTCGGATAATTGCTATTTCTGATTTCACATATAACTTTACCATCACCATCTTCTCGAAGTTGCATGTTTATGTAGCTTGGCTTTGATGAACTTACTCCATGTTTAAATGCATTTTCGATAAGCGAAATATAGATGAGCGGTGCAATCAACGTGGACGATTCGGGTGATATGGATATGTTAGTGGTGACAGTTATATCTTTTGTCAGTCTGATGCGCATGAGCTCAATATAGTTGCGTATGAAATCAGCTTCTTTGGTCAATGGGACACGAGCAGATTGGTTATCATACAACATGTATCTAAGTAATTTACTTAAATCATGCAGAGCCTGCTGCGCTTTGTTGCTATCAAATGCAATTAAGGCATATATATTATTGAGTGTGTTTAGCAAGAAATGCGGATTGAGTTGGTTCTTAAGATTTTTCAATTCCGCTTCAGCTTTGCTCTTCTCTGCTTCTTGTCTAGCTGCTTCTGCTTCTCTCCAGCGTCCATTCATCCGTATGGTAGCTCCTAATCCTGATGCAAGAAAAAGGGTGAGAATATCTCTACTGAAGAATATCCAATTTGGCGGCATGACACTATGTTCTTGTTGCTTCTCCGGTTTGGGACCAGGTCCGATTATGCCTGCATCTTGAGAAAGATGCAGGCATAATCCCAAGAATAAACTCATGAAGAGGTTTATAATAATATAATTTCGGGTATGCTGCTTGAATAGGATTTTGGGAACCAACCAAAGATAATTGATATAAAATACAATCATCCATGTAAATGGTACCAGCATTAATGAGATATAGATATACCAATATATACCACCATTTTGTCGGCTAATGAAAAAGAAGGGAAATCCCAGCATGATAAGCCATACCATGAGATGTACCCCTAATTCGGGAAATTTATTGAGTTTCATTTTGAATCACTTGTTTATTCGTAACGTAATGCGTCAATCGGGTTAAGATTGGCTGCTTTCTTTGCAGGATACCAACCGAAGAAAACGCCCGTAAAAGAACAAACACCGAAACTGAGAAAGACACTCCAAGGTTGAATATAAATAGGCCATTTGGCTAGTATATTTACGATGTAAGAACCGCCAATACCAATAATGATACCAATGATACCACCTACAAGGCTAATCATAATTGCTTCGATCAGAAATTGACTGAGAATATCCACACCTCTAGCGCCAACACTCATTCTTAAACCGATTTCTCTAGTTCGTTCTGTGACTGAAACATACATGATATTCATAATGCCTATGCCCCCTACAGCAAGAGATATTCCAGCCACACATGCCAATAAAATAGTCATTAAATTGGTTGTACTGCTCATCATTGTACTTAATTCTTCTTGCGAACGAACGTTGAAATCATCAGTTTCATTTTGTTTTATTTTGTGGTCTTGACGGAGTATAGTTGATATTTCATCTACAGCCTTGTCTGTAAGATTTTCTGTTAGTGCTGAACAAAAAATAGATCCTAGATATGTTTGTGCAAGTATCCTTTTCATAACAGTAGAGTATGGTGCCAAGACTATTTCATCTTGGTCATCACCCATACTATTATAACCTTTAGCTTTAAGTACTCCAATTACTCGAAAAGGGATTTTATTGAAACGTATTATCTTTCCTACAGGATCTTGTCCATTGGGGAATAAATTCTTGACAATAGTTTTTCCTATTACACAGACTTTTGTATTTGATTTTATGTCTTGTTTTGAAAACATTTCACCACTTTCGACTTGTAATTGCCGTATATTGAGGTATTCTTGCGAAACACCTTGAATGCTTGCTTTATAGTTGTTGTTACTATAGATGAACTGTCCGGAGCTGCTTACTTCCGGACTCACTGTTGCCACATATTTTGTTTGGGCTATAATATTTTCATAGTCATTCAATTTCAGGGTTTCCATAGAACTCTTGTCTTGTTTTACGCCACCTTTCATTTCTTCACCAGGATGTACCATGATCATGTTTGAGCCCATTTCTGCAATTTGGCCTTGGATACTTTTTTTAGAGCCCTGACCGATAGCAAGCATAATGATTACTGATGCGACACCTATGATAATTCCTAGCGCTGTTAGAAAAGTGCGTAGTTTGTTATTGCTTAATGCCCGTAATGCTATTTTAAATAAATTTGTTATGTTCATATTTTATGGTTCATGTTTAATCATCTTCAACTGGAAGCGATTCTAGTGTTTCTGCTGCATTTTTTATGTTCCCATTTATTTTATCTTCAATGACATGCCCATCTCTTAGCACAATATTACGGCTGCTATATTGAGCTATTTCGGGATTGTGGGTTACAAAGATAATAGTATGACCTCTTGCATGTAATTTTTGGAATAGTACCAATATTTCGAATGCAGTGCGTGTATCAAGATTACCAGTAGCCTCATCCGCCAATAATACTGCCGGGTCGTTCACGAGTGCACGAGCAATGGCAACACGTTGCATTTGTCCTCCTGACATTTGATTACTTTTGTGTTCCAATCGGTTACCCAGTCCTACAGCCTTCAATGCTTCAATGGCTTTTGCTTTGCGTTCTTTTGTCTTAATTAGTGGATTGTACATAAGTGGTAATTCTACGTTGTCTATTGCTGTAGTTTTAGCCAATAGGTTGTAACTCTGAAAGACAAATCCTATTTTATGATTGCGAAGTACGGCACGTTCAGGTTTGCTCATGGTTCTTACAGATACCCCGTCGAGCAAATATTCACCGGTAGTAGGTGTATCCAAGCATCCTAATAGATTTAGAAGTGTTGATTTGCCTGAGCCGGATGTTCCCATGATGGTTACGAATTCACCTTCGTAAATTGTAAAATTCAATCCTCTCAAGGCATGTACAATCTCCTCTCCTACTAAGAACTGTCTGCGGATGTTTTGTAATTCAATAATTGGTCTTTTCATACAAAATTCTCCTTATTTCTTTTTACTTTTCCCTGGAGGTGTTGGCGCGAAGGGTGATGATTCACTTGTTGTACTGCTGCTTTGGCTTGCATTTGAGCTATTATCACTACTTACTTGTGGTGTAGCCTGGGCACTTTCAGCATCAAGAACCACTTGGGTCTCTTCATTAATTCCACTTACTATTTCGGTATTTGTTCCATCGGAAATTCCTATTACAACCGGTATGGCAATAAACTTGTTTCCTTCACGCTTCCATAATATCTTATGAGTCTCATCAGTTTTCATGTTTTTGGCATTAACAACCTGATATTTTTTCCCGATAATATCCGCATCAGGTGTAAATCTCAAAGCTTTTGAGGGAATAATTAAAGTATTTATTTTTTCTTGTGTATAGATCGTAACACTTGCTGTTAATCCAGGCTTTAGCTTCAGATTTTCATTAGGGGCATTTATTACCACTTCATATGTAACCACATTGTTGGTTGTCGTAGCGTTCTGACGAACTTGAGTGACTGTACCACTGAATGTTTCATCAGGATACGCATCTACTGTGAAACTGACCCTTTGTCCTTTTGTTACACCACCGATATCAGCTTCATCAACATTTGCAATAACTTGCATCTTTTTTAAGTCTTTGGCAATCTTGAATAGAGTAGGGGTTGTCATTGATGCTGTCACTGTTTGCCCTTCTTCCACTTCTTTTGATAATACGACTCCATCAATAGGGGAAAAAATTACAGCATACCCTAAATTTGTTTTAGCTTTTTCATAATCGGATTGACTTACTTCATAAGTACCCTTTGCTTTTCGATAACTATCGTAAGCAACTTCTAGGTCTGCGTCTGAAATTAGTTGTTTCTTATTCAACATTTTTATTCGATTGTAGTTTTTCAACTGATATTCGTAGTCGGATCGATTGCTCATTAAAGTACTACGGGCCGAATTTAGGCTGTTTTGCAAATTGGTTTTGTCTAGTTCCGCAAGTAGCTGACCTTTTTTAACCACAGAATTATAATCAACATAAATTTTTGAGACCAATCCAGATACTTGTGTACCAACGTCAATGGAGGTGATGGCCTCTAGAGTTCCTGTAGCGGTTACAGATGTACTGACACTTCCACGAGCAACTTTCGCGTTGTCAAAATTCATTTTACCAGTCTCTTTAGAACCACTAAAAATATACATAATAATACATAATATTACAATAATCGTGGATGCTAAGATAAGATTCCTTTTTATATGTTTCATTTTTTAAGTGTTTGATTGTGCTTGAAATAGAAAATAAGAAAGTTACAATTGTATAGTTAATTTAATGTTATTTTTTGACCTTCGTAAAATTTAAGTAGCTGGACGTTTAAAATGCTCATATACTTAGCTTGAAGTTCTGATTGCTCAGCACTGAGCAGATTATTTTTCTGTGTTAAAAGCTCTAACGTATTTTTCATACCAAGTTTGAATTGTTCCGTGACTAGATCAAAACTCGTTTGAGCACTCTTTACTTTTTCTTTGGCTGCAGTATATTGTATTTGATATGAATTCGCATCTTGCCATATACTTTCTATTGTTTGATAGAGAGTTTTACGTTTGTCCAGTTCATTCAGTTGAGAACTTTCTGTGGTTAATCGTGCTTTTTCTACGGCACTTTTTGTAGATCTATTATCGAATATAGGGACAGAAACAGAAACACCTATTGTATTGTTCCATCCATTCTTTAATTGTGTAAATAGTCCGTCAGTCGTAACACTATTGTGTCCGGTATACATTTGACCACTTATGCTTACTGTAGGTGATGATCCCGTTTTAGCGATTTTCTCATTAAGCTTGGATGCATCAGTATTGAGTTTACTACTCTTTATTTCAGGCATGATACCTAATGCTTCTTGATAAATTTCTTCTTTCGCCGGTAGTGGAGTTAGCACATCATCATCAGCAAGTTGAGGTATGGCTATATTCAGCTCATCAGATCCTTCTATTTCCAACAACTGCTTAAGTTGCAGCCGATAGTTGCTTAAAGTTACTTGAGAAGAAACCAATGTATATTTATCTTGGCTGTATTGTGATTCAAGTTGAGCAACATCCGGTTTTGCCAATTTCCCGGCAGTATACAATTCTTTGGAACGGTCAAGAGTCGCTTTTGAGGTTACAACAGTATTTTCATTTATCTTGATGGCCTCCGCTGCATACAAAATTTGTAAATAGGCTTTAGTAATTGAAATCTGTATGTCGTTTTGTGAGTAAGCAATGCCCAATTCATTTATTTTATTTTGTAACTGTTCATATTGGATATTCATTTTATTTTTTCCTCCGTTGTAGACAGTCCATGAAGCATTCAATCCGTAACTGCCGTTATATGTAGTTTTGTTTCCACTGTTATAGCTGGATCCGTAACTACCATTTCCTCCGAAAGGTTGATTTGTAACGTCTTGAGATGTGTAAGCGTTAAGAGAAGGGAATAAAGCCGCTTGATATGTTTTAGTATCAACTAAGCTTTGTTGTAGTGTGTTTTGGCTTTTCCTGATAGTGATGTTTTGCTTTAAAGCATAATTTATGCAGGAAGAGAGAGTCCATTGTGCAGGTTTAGCTACACTATCAGTAAGTTCATGTGCCGATAATATTGATGAAAAAATCAAAGTCATCGAGAAAACTGTAGTTTTTAATAACCTCATAGTTTCTTTTTTAAAATTCATATTTGACAAAATTAATAGTTAATGCTTCTAGATACAACACTGATAGATAATTTATTCCATTTCAATGCCATTTATAATTAGTTCATCGACTAGAATCTATTTATCTGTAAATCAGTCATTTTGATCAATCAAGTTCATTCTTCGATAAAATATTCTATATTGACGGTGTTTTTGAGCAAAAAGTTGCAGGAGAGGCAAAAAAAATATACATTTGTTTATTAAATAAAATGTTATTTTATGATGATATTATTGATAAGCCTTTTTATTTTAGGCTATATTTTAATAGCAATGGAGCATCCTTTGAAAATAAATAAAGCTGCTACAGCCTTGTTGTTAGGTATGATTTTGTGGGTTATATATTCAGCCCTTTCCTCTGATATAAATAAATTAAATTCGTCTATTCTTGCTCATATGGGCGATATTACGCAGATACTGTTCTTTTTGATCGGAGCAATGACAATTGTTGAGATGGTGGATGTTCATGGTGGCTTTTCTGTAGTCACTGATCACATCTCTACTCGTGGTAAACGAAATTTGTTGTGGATATTAGGGTTTATTACTTTTTTTATGTCTGCAGTTTTGGATAATATGACGACAGCTATTGTAATGACTATGCTACTAAGAAAACTTGTCAAAGTTCAGCGTGAACGGTGGTTGTATGCATCGGTTATCATTATTGCAGCGAATAGTGGTGGAGCATGGTCACCTATTGGTGATGTTACAACTATTATGTTGTGGGTAAAAGGGAATATCACAACACAAGCTCTTTGTTCGTTTGTGCTATTGCCTTCTATTGTTTCAATGGTGATACCGATGGCATTTATTACACCTATGTTAAAAGGGGTACTCCCAGATATAAGTAAAGATACAGTCTCAATGCCATTAGCTGGTTATGTCAGTGTTCATGATAAATTCATTATTTTTTGTCTTGGAGTTGGAGGATTATTGTTTGTACCGATTTTTAAAGCATTTACCGGTCTTCCGCCTTTTATGGGAATGTTGATATCTCTTGGAGTTATATGGATTTATACAGAGTTGTGGTATAATAAAAAGCAAAATGAAGGAAAAGGAGAATACAGAGTTCCAAGCATCTTGAAACGGATAGATATACAAACTATTTTGTTCTTTTTAGGGATATTGATGGCTGTTGCTGTTTTACAAGAATCAGGTATTCTTAGTAGTGTCGCTCATTGGTTGGATATAAAGCTTCATAACATATATATTATAGATATTATTTTAGGAATGCTGTCATCAATTGTTGATAATGTGCCATTGGTAGCTGCTTCCATCAGTATGTATCCATTGTATACTGTTCCAGCAATTCCTTGGGGACCAGACTATACTTATATGCTACATTTTGTTCAAGATGGAGCTTTTTGGGAGTTTCTTTCATATTGTGTTGGTGTTGGGGGCAGTATTTTTATTATAGGATCTGCTGCTGGGGTAGTTGTAATGGGTTTGGAAAAGATGAACTTTGTGTGGTATATGAAGAAAATATCATTGATTGCTTTTCTAGGATATTTGGGAGGGGCTGTCGTATATGTTTTAGAAGTTATTCTTCTCAAAGGTGGATTGTAAAAGGCTGCCTTTGAAAAGTAATTATCCAATCAGCTTTGTATATATTTCGGTGACAGCATCAGCTACACGTTTACTATTGAATCTTTTCATTACAAGATTATGTGCATTTTCACCTAATTCTATAGCCAAAGCAGGATTTTGTAGATAATTTATATAAACTTGAGCCATGTTCCCAAAATCTTTAAACCCTACAATGGTTCCGTTTGTTTTGTTATTGATAATATCCTTGGTCCCATCTGTAGGGGTAACTATCACAGGCTTTTGCATCGCCATCGCTTCCAGCAATACTATTGATAATCCTTCCCATAAAGATGATAGGCAAAAGGCATCTATTGTGTGTAACACTAAAGGAATATCTTTTCGGAAAGGAACATGAATCATATATTCGCTCATATTGTGGAGGGTTATATAGTTGTCCACTTCCTGATCCATATCACCATTTCCAACCAATAGTCCTTTGATGCGGTGATCAATATTGTAGGCTGTTTTTATACTCTCAAGAAAAGTGATAGGGTCTTTTTGTATTGTTATGCGGCAAATGTTCCCAATAATGTAGTCGCTTTCTTTAAATCCCAAAGATTCTCTTAGGTTATAATTGAAATTTTCGGTATTGAATTTTGCAATATCCACACCATTCTCAATGACTATATGATGAGGGATATCGAAAAATTTTAATCCCGTTTCAAGATTACTTTGAGAAACACAAATGACTTGTTGAGATCTTTTGCAGATAAATTTTTCTGTCAATGTTCTCAATTTGAAGACAAATGGAGATTGCGATTCATGGAAGCTCCATCCATGAACTGTATATATTAATGGAGTATGACTCATTCTTGCCGAAATGATCATATTGGATGCAGCTCTGCTTCCATGTGCATGAATCAAATCAATGTGGCTTTTACGAATGACTCTGTTTATCTTTCTCAATATTCTGAAATCAAATGGATATTGTGTAGGAATTATGTAACATCTGATGCCCCATTCGGTTAGTTGGTCAATCATGGGACCAGCAGTAAAGGAAAGAACCTCAACTTCTACCTCCTTTTTATCGAAATTAGCAATCAGATCCAAAAGATGTGATTCTCCTCCTCCTATTTGTCCTTGTCTTATTACTTCTAAAATTCTCATAGTATTATTTTTATCCGTTTGCTTCTTGATATAGGAAACGTTTGATACTCTTTTTGGCTGTTTTTTCAAATTCTTCAGGGAATATTTTGATTTTAGCAATTTGCGAGAATGCAGGTAATTCATTGTTCAATACACCTCTGTTTGTTTCAATTGCTTTGTAAATATCGTCATTATTCATGTTATGTGCAAACGCATCATCAAAATCTGGATAAATGAGAGCAACCAATCGTGATTTTTGCATCACGATAAGAGATTCGGATACATAAGGCATATTGTTGAGGCGAGCCTCTATCTCTTCAGGATAGATGTTTTGTCCAGAAGAAGTAAGTAGGAGATTCTTGCTTCTTCCTTTGATTGTAATGTTCCCATCATTATCAATAATACCCATATCACCTGTATGCAACCAGCCATCTTTGTCAATAATTTGTGCAGTAGCTTCCTCATTTTTATAATAGCCTAGCATTACATTGGCTCCTTTGCAAATTAATTCTCCCGGAATTGTCTCTGGTTTCTCTGAAAGAATTTTTACCTCCATGTTTAAAGCTTTTTTTCCACAAGATTTTAATTTTAGTGTATCCCATCTTTCTGTAGTTATAGTCGGACCTGTTTCCGTCATTCCATAGACAATCGTGTAAGGGAAATCAATCATGTGCAAGAATGCTTCTACTTCTGGATTGAACGGAGCACCGCCAATCAAGATTTCATCAAAGTTTCCACCAAATGCATCCATTGCCTCTTGTCTTGCACAAGCTTTTAATTTGTCATTTATTACAGGGATATGGAGTAAAAATTTTTCAAACTTGTTGTCCAATTTAGGTAATATTTCTTTTTTGATAATTTTCTCGATAATCAAGGGTACGCTACATATTATTTGGGGGCGAATTTCAGGAAAAGATTGTGCGATGACTTTTGGACTCGGCATACGTGTAAGAAAATAAATATGTGCTCCAGCTGTAAACCCATATAAAAAATCATATGTCATTCCGAACACATGTCCCATTGGCAGCATTGATACAATGTTATCACCAGCTTTAATTGGTATCAATTTTTCACAGCCAGTAATATTGCTACATATACTCCGATAGGGAAGCATGACTCCCTTTGAATATCCTGTTGTACCCGATGTATAGTTGATAATGGCCAGTGATTCAGCATTCTCTCTTTCATATTTAACATGTTCTTTTCTGAAATTTCTAGGAAAAGCTTTGCCAAACATTTCGTTTAAATGGTTTAGAACGTCTGTCAGAGTTTTGTTGCGGGATATTAATATGGAAAAATCATTTATCAGAATTACTCCTTCTAATTGAGGCATATCTTCTTCATTTAAATTTTCCCAAACCATGCTTTCTACAAATAATAGTTTAGCATTACTGTGGTTTACTATATTATGTATATTATCAGCCTTAAATTCGTGTAGAATAGGGACAACGACGGCACCATAAGTTTCTATAGACAAAAAAATAGTAGCCCAATGAGCACTATTTCTTCCACAGATTGCAACCTTATCTCCTTTATTTATTCCGCATCCCTTTAGTACAATGTGGCATTTCGCTATTTTTCTTGCTACATCTTTAAATTGTAGAGTCAACCCTTTATAATCGGTAAGAGCATCCTTATTCCAATTTTTTTTTATGCTTTCTTCTATCTTAGCAATAAAGCTATTTGTTTGTTCCATGTTTTTTCTAACTTGCACAAATTCTATAAAATCGTGCAAAAGTAAAGACTTCATATACATAGAAACGAATTTACTATTTCATTTTAATTTAAATTAACTTCAGCTGGGCGCCATTGATTGATATAGTTGATTTGTATAAGAATGAATTAATTCTGATCTTTGCATAAGAGAATTCAGTCATATATGGTATGGCGTTGTATTATTAATGGTATATATAATAGGTATAGTTATGGAAAAAGGAAAAAAGATTGTTGCGGCACTTTTTGATTTTGATGGAGTCGTTATGGATACAGAAACTCAATATTCCATTTTTTGGGGTAGAATTGGGAATAAATATCATCCGGAGATAGAAGATTTTAAACAAAAAATAAAAGGATCTACACTCTTTCAGATTTACAATAATTATTTTAGAGAAAAAAATGAGCTTCAAAAGGAGATAACAGAACAATTGAATATTTTTGAGTCTCAAATGCCTTACAATTATATTCCCGGTGTAGAAAGCTTTTTATGTTCTTTGAGAGAAGAGGGGATAAAGACGGCAGTGGTTACCAGTTCCAATAATAAGAAAATGGCAAATGTATATTCTGTTCATCCTGAAATGAAATCTTATTTTGATAAAATCTTTACGGCAGATATGTTTACAAAGTCCAAACCGGATCCACAGTGCTACCTTTTAGGAGCGAATACATTTGGAGCAACTCCTGATGAATGTGTTGTTTTTGAAGATTCATACAGTGGCCTTGAAGCCGGACGTGCAGCTAAGATGAATGTGGTGGCATTAGCTACAACAAATCCACGTTCCTCTCTTATCAGCCTTTCGGATGTGGTAATAGATGACTTTCAAGGGATTAATTTGCATGCACTTTTGTGCTGACTATCGTCGTATCGTTGATATTACTGTTTGTGGTTGCTCCATCTTTTGATGAAATTTGTTGTGAGTGAGAATCAGTAATGACTGTCACTTCAGGTTCATCTGCACATGAGCATACTACGTATCCAGTGATAACAAGTAGAAGTGTAAATAATATTTTTCGTAGTGAAAGCATTGATTTTATTGATTAAGTATAACGAGGTCAAATTTAATAAGTAATTTTGATAAAACAAATATTATTGCATTTTTTTTATTGCATAGAGATAAAGATGTGTATCTTTGCGATATAAATATAAAATTTATTTTTCGTATGAAAGGAATTGTATTGGCCGGTGGATCTGGCACACGTCTATATCCTATAACTAAAGGTGTGAGTAAACAGTTGTTACCAATTTTTGATAAACCGATGATTTATTATCCTCTTTCGGTGTTGATGTTAGCTGGAATTCGCGATATACTTATAATTAGTACCCCTTACGATTTACCAGGTTTCCGTCGATTGTTGGGTGATGGTCAAGATTTTGGCGTTAATTTTACATATGCTGAGCAACCCAGCCCAGATGGTTTGGCGCAAGCATTTATTATAGGCGAAAAGTTTATAGGACAGGATGATGTTTGCTTGGTCTTGGGTGATAATATTTTCTATGGGCATGGATTTACTGATATGCTCAAAGAATCTGTAAGAACTCTAGAAGTAGAACATAAAGCCACAATTTTTGGTTATCAAGTGAGTGATCCGGAGCGATATGGTGTCGCTGAATTTGATATGACAGGTAATGTGATAAGTATTGAAGAAAAACCAGAACATCCTAAAAGTAATTATGCTGTTGTAGGTTTATATTTTTATCCTAATAAGGTTGTTAAGGTAGCTAAGCACATTAAACCTTCAGATAGAGGTGAGTTGGAAATAACTTCTGTTAATAAGCAATTTTTAGATGATAGATTATTAAAGGTACAGTTATTAGGACGTGGTTTTGCATGGCTTGATACCGGCACTCACGATTCATTAGCAGAAGCTAGTACATTTATTGAGGTTATAGAAAAGCGACAAGGTTTAAAGATTGCTTGTCTTGAAGAAATTGCATATAGCAATGGATGGATTTCAGCCGATCATTTGCGTGAAATCGCTCAACCGCTTATGAAAAATAATTATGGGAAGCATTTAATGAAGTTGTTGGATAGATAGATTATATAGAAGATCTGTAAAAAGCAGTAATCAATATATCAATTACTGTTTTTTATATAGGTATATACTATTTGTTAATTCTATAAACATGTAAATTTTCAATATAACAACCTTGTAGTATGTTGTATTATACGAAATTATTATTAAATATGTGAAATAAGGATAGCTATTTCATAAATAAAGACTACTTTAGTGCTATTAAATTTTGGAATTGTTATCAAAATGAATAGATGTTTTTTAAGCTTAAAATGTGTTAATAAAGTTGTATGTTTGAAAGAAATTTCTAACACACACACACACACACACACACACACACACACACACACACACACACACACACACACACACACACACACACACACACACACACACACACACACACACACACACACCTTTATATTTGTACTCACTGCATGTGCGAATTATAAGAAAATATTTTCACTCATCCTATATTTCTGCATTTTTTTTATCTCAAAAAAATATTGTTTTACTTATCTTCCGTTCCTTTTTGATAGTAAAAAGAATATATTGTATGGTTGCGTCACTGCTTGGTAATAATAGCAGCGAAGCTTCCTTTTTTGATAAAATTAGCAGCTTTTTGAGGTTTGGTGATTGTTTTGAGATTTCATTAAAAAAAATATTCATATAATGAGTCAAAGATATTTTATAATCACTATAGTCTAAAGTGTACGAATAAAAGTACATGAATAGTTCATTATTGTTTAACCCTTGCAGTGATTGCAAGGGTTAAATGTTTTATGGGTAAACGAGTATTTTTTTTGCTCAAGTATCGCCATTAATCATGTTACAATTATCTCCAGATGTTTTTTCTGTTTCATTTCAAACAATCGATGAGTAACCATATGTTTAACAAAGTTACTATTACTGCCAGTGTATATAAGAATGCACTGTTCCATTTCTTATTTGCATATTTCCCCATAACCCTTTTTGACGAGGTCAGGTTTACTTGCAGGAAAATAGTGAAAGGTAATTGGATACTTAGCACCATCTGCGATATCAATAAACCTTTGAAGGGATCAGTAATGAAGAATATGATTAGCAATGCCATGCCGAGGGATATAAGCACGCCTATAACTGAATGAGCGTCTTTGATATGATATGATTCACCGAACATGCCCGAAAAAATACTACCGGCAGCCATACCGCTAGTAATTGTTGAAGATAATCCGGCGAGTAATAATGCAAAAGCAAATACTACTGCTGCATTATTCCCTAGTAATGGTTCAAGCATTGATTGTGCTTGCGATAATTCACTTACGATTTTACCTGTTTTGAAGAATGTAGCTGTTGCCAATAATATCATTGCACTATTTATTGCCCATCCTACAATCATTGAAAATAATGTGTCAAATAACTCATAATCAAGTGCTTTACGTATGGTTTTTTCGTTCCGTTTATTTAATTCGCGACTTTGTATGACCTCCGAGTGCAGAAACAGGTTATGAGGCATCACCACCGCACCAATCACGCTCATTACTATCAACAAGCTTCCTTGTGGGATCGATGGAACTACCCAGCCCTGTATTGCTGCAGGCCAATCAATCTTTACTAGAAAAAGCTCATAGATAAATGATAAGCCAATGATCGAAACAAAACCAATGATTGAACGTTCTATTTTACGGTATGTATTAGTTAACAGCATTATCAATACGAATGCTGTGGTTAGTATTGATCCCCATGCGATAGGAATGTTAAATAACATTTGCAATGCGATGGCTCCTCCTAAAATTTCAGCCAATGACGTTGAAATACTCGCAAATATTGCGGAAATCAAGATTGGACGGCTTATCCATTTTGGCGTATATTTTGTTGCTGCTTCACTCAAACATAGACCGGTGACTATTCCCAAATGTGCTACATTATGTTGAAGGGCTATAAGCATGATTGTTGATAGTGTGATTGTCCACAGTAGTAGGTATCCATATTCAGATCCTGCAGCAAAATTACTAGCCCAGTTGCCTGGATCAATAAAGCCTACTGTTACTAACAATCCTGGTCCAATATATTTTAATATCTCTAATCCGCCCAGGCGATGTGGGTGATCTTTTCTATTTAATTCTTTTATGATATTGAGCATAATTTCTTCTTCTTTGTTTGAGTAAATGTAATGGTTTTATTTTGTTAGATAAAAAATAAAGTCTAATTTCGTAACAAAATATGAATGAAAAATGTTTGGAATAAAAAGTATATATTGTTTCAGCTTGCTGGTATTTGCCCTTGTTTCTTGCTCGCATAACAAGAAGGATGTTTTTATGAATGTTGCTAAAGAATATACAAAGAAATGTCCGGTAAAAATTGCAAACAACATTCTATGCGACAGCATGAAATACGATGCAGCACGTAATATGAATACTTACTATTACGTGCTGTCAGGCCCGTTGGATAATTCGGCTGCAGTCGCCCAAAATAAATCACAAGTGGAAGGAGCTTTGATACAAGAACTGCGGAATTCGATAGATTTGAAACCCTATAAAGATTTCAACACCACCATGCTGTATATTTATTATTCCAATTCATCACATAAGGAAATATTTCGTGTAAATATCCCATCACGTCTGTATAAATGAAATTTAAATATTACATGTCCATTAATCCTTTGCCCTTTTTCTTCAGCAAATCAGGACGCAAGTGTTTGGTACGCTCAACAGCTTGGCTTAAATTCCATTCTTCAATATGCGCAGCATGTCCTGATAGTAGCACTGACGGAACTTCCCAACCATTGTAATTAGCCGGTCTTGTATATACCGGTGGAGCCAATAGATTATCCTGAAATGAATCTGATAAAGCTGATTGTTCATCTGTGATCGCTCCCGGCATTAGTCGGACTATTGCGTCAGCCATCACAGCCGCAGCTAATTCTCCTCCGGTTAAGACATAGTCACCGATACTTATTTCGCTCGTAATGAGGTGCTCACGTATACGGTAGTCTATTCCTTTGAAATGGCCGCACAAGATCATAATATTCTTCTTTAGTGAAAGGGTATTTGCCATTGGCTGATCAAATTGTTTACCATCAGGAGTAGTGAAAATTATTTCATCATAGTCACGTTCCGACTTGAGTATATTGATACATTCCTCTATCGGTTCTATCTTCATTACCATTCCGGCCACGCCTCCATAAGCTTCGTCATCTACATTTTTGCGTTTATCATGCGCATAGTCATGTAAATTATGAAGATAAATTTCGACTAAACCTTTTTCTTGTGCCCTTTTCAAGATTGAGCAATTAAAGAATCCTTCGATCATATCTGGAATTACCGTAAGTATGTCTATTCTCATTACAGTTAATATTTTTGTTGCAAAAGTACAATATTTACTGAAGATTTTACGTATTTTTGTGCCAAATAAATCCTATAGTCATGACCGATAAAGAAGAAATAGAGCAGTTGCGGGCTGAACTACATCAACACAACTACAATTATTACGTGTTTAATGCACCCACAATATCCGATCTTGAATTCGATCAAAAGATGCATCATTTACAGGATTTGGAAAATGAACATCCGGAGTATAACGATCCGAATTCGCCTACTATGCGTGTGGGAAGCGATATTAATAAGAATTTTGTGCAGGTGAAGCATAGGTACCCGATGCTTTCGCTAGGCAATACATACAATGAAGCGGATTTAACCGATTTTTATAATCGTGTAAAACGCACTCTTAATGATGATTTTGAGATTTGTGCCGAATTGAAATTCGACGGAACGTCTATTTCGTTGACGTATGAGAATGGCCGTTTGATTCGTGCTGTTACACGTGGCGATGGTGAAGTAGGGGATGATGTAACAGATAACATAAAGACCGTTCGTTCCATACCGCTGGTGATGAAAGGAGATAACATACCTGAAAATATAGAAATTCGCGGTGAGATATTGATGCCGTGGAATGTGTTTGAACAACTGAATCGTGAGCGTGAAATTCAGGAAGAGCCTTTGCTTGCCAATCCGCGTAATGCAGCGGCAGGTACATTGAAATCTCAAAGTTCGGCTGTAGTGGCACAACGCCATTTGGATGCCTATTTTTATTACGTCTTGGGGGAAGATATTCCTGGTGACAGTCATTATGAAAATTTGATGTCAGCCCGTCGTTGGGGATTTAAAATCTCCTCAGATATGAAATTGTGTCATAGTCTTGATGAAATCTTTGATTATATCAAGCATTGGAATGAATCAAGAAAGAACTTACCGGTACCGACTGATGGAATCGTACTTAAAGTTAATTCGCTAAAACAACAACAACAGTTGGGTTATACGTCTAAAAATCCTCGTTGGGCTATTGCTTACAAGTTCCAGGCTGAGGATGCATTGACACGTCTAAAATCCGTTTCTTTTCAGGTCGGGCGTACTGGAGCTATCACCCCGGTTGCAAACCTCGAACCTGTTCAGTTAGCAGGGACGATAGTGAAACGAGCTTCGTTGCATAATGCAGATATTATTGAAGGACTTGATCTACACATTGATGATATGGTACATGTGGAAAAAGGAGGAGAGATTATTCCTAAAATTACAGCAGTAGATATTGAATCTCGAGGTGCTAATTTGGGTGAAAAGGTTCAATTCATCACCCATTGTCCCGAGTGTGGATCTAAACTCTTTAGGTACGAAGGCGAAGCCGCTCATTATTGCCCGAATGATGTCACCTGTCCTCCCCAAATAAAAGGACGGGTAGAGCATTTTATTAGTAGGCATGCTATGAATATTGATGGATTAGGTCCTGAAACAGTGGACTCTTTGTATCAGAAAAAACTGATAAACAATGTTGCCGATTTATATGATTTACAAGCCTGGCAGTTGGCTAATTTAGATAGGATGGGAGATAAGTCAGCTGTGCGTATCATTCATGGACTCAGAGATTCAACAGAGGTTTCTTTTGAGCGTGTTATTTTTGCGCTAGGTATTCGTTTTGTGGGTGAGACTGTAGCCAAAAAACTTGCTCGTTCATTTAACAGCATTGATGATTTGCACTATGCCACCTATGATGAGTTGATTCGTTTAAGCGAGATCGGAACAAAAATAGCCCGAAGTATAGTTGATTTTTTCAATGAGCCAAGCAATGTGTTGATTATTGATCGCTTGAAAGTTGCAGGTCTTCAAATGCAGCAGGTGAAAGATACTCGTGAACATTCCAATTCATTGGGTGGAAAAAGTATTGTTATCAGTGGAGTTTTTGCTCTTCACACTCGTGAAGAGTATAAGGAAATGATCGAATTGAGTGGCGGTAAAAATGTGGGAACTATTTCCTCAAAGACCTCATTTATCTTGGCAGGTGACAATATGGGACCGTCAAAATTAGAGAAAGCTCACAAAATGAATATAAAAATAATCAATGAGCAAGAATTTTTAAAACTTATAGAAAGCGAATAGAAAAGATTTAGTACTTTTGCAATGTTAAATGTAACAGATTCATATTTTACATCTATGATACAGTCAAAATTAAAAGGTATGGGTGTCGCGTTTGTCACACCCTTCAATGAAGACGAAAGCGTTGACTATAATGCTATCATCCGACTAGTAGATTATCAAATTCAGAACGGAATAGACTTCCTCGTGATATTGGCTACTACAGCTGAAACTCCTACACTGACAGAGGAGGAAAAAATAAAAATCAGACAAGTAGTTGTTGAGAGAGTACAAGGGCGTATTCCTATTGTGCTTGCTGTTGGTAGCAATAATACTCGGGCCGTCGTTGAGCAACTGAAAAACGACAAGTTTGAAGGAATTGATGCTATTCTTTCTGTTGTACCTTTCTATAATAAACCCTCGCAAGAAGGGATTTATCAGCATTTCAAGGCCATTGCTGAGGCTAGTCCGCTTCCGGTAGTATTGTATAATGTTCCGGGGCGCACGGGCACAAATATGAAAGCTGAGACAACTTTGCGTTTGGCTAATGACTTTTCTAACATAATAGCTGTAAAAGAGGCTTCGGGTGATATCACTCAAATGGATGACATCATAAAGAATAAGCCCAAAACTTTTGAAGTGCTTTCCGGTGATGATGCTATGACCTATCCATTGATTACATTGGGGGCTGTTGGCGTTATTTCCGTAATCGGCAATGCCTTCCCCAAAGAATTTAGCAAGATGACACGCTTGGCTTTAAAGGGTGATTATTCAAATGCCCTTTTAATTCATCATCAATTTACTGAATTATTTAAACTAACTTTTGTTGATGGTAACCCGGCTGGGGTTAAATCTATATTGAGTGCTATGGGACTGTGTAAGAATAAATTACGCCTACCACTAGTACCTACACGCATCACAACATTTGAAAAAATACGCGAGGTATTACATGCACTTAACGTAAAATGTTGAAAAAAAAGTAATGGATTGTTTGGTCGGTAAAAAATAATCCATTACCTTTGCATCGCAATTGAGAGAAACAATTGCAACTCGGGGTGTAGCGCAGTCCGGTTAGCGCACCTGCTTTGGGAGCAGGGGGTCGTCGGTTCGAATCCGGCTACCCCGACAAAGATTAAAAGCCTTGTAAAAGGCTGAAAATAAGGACACTAAAAGCGAAGAGCTGATACAATTAATTGTATCAGCTCTTCGCTTTTATACAAAAAATATGCTAATTTATTCCCCTTTTTTAGTAAATAAAGCCATGCTTCTTATAAATAATTTATAACAGATTACGATGCTGATGTCGCATTATTGAAATACAACATCTTGGTGATCTCGACAAAAATATATATTTTTGCTTCTATGAATATCTCTCTTGAGCAGAGATAAGCATTAATTCAGTGATGCCGTAAAAATAAATCTTTTAGAAGTTATGGAAAATGTAGAAAGGGAAATGTTTAGTGGTAAACAACAGCGAGCATATTATTTAGATTTGTTGAGAGTAATTCTCACAATGTTGGTATTCTTTCAACATGCCTCTATAAGTTTTGGTGCATCAGGAGGTTGGTACTATGTCTCAAAGGAATGTATCAAAGGACTGCCGGTTGCCCTTCTTTCAATGTCAATGGGAGTCAATCAATCTTTCTTCATGAGTCTATTCTTTTTCATTTCTGCATACCTAATGCCTCATTCATTTGATAGAAAAGGGCCTAAACATTTTTTTATTGATCGATTTAAGCGTTTGTTTATTCCACTGTTGATATTCATTTTTATTTTAAATCCACTATTGATCTATTTGATATATGGGAAATGGGGTGGATATGGTTTCGGACCAATGTGGTTTGTGTTCACCTTACTTGTATTTGAGATGAGTTATGCACTTTATCGTATTCTTTGTCCAAAGCGGATATCCATTAAATGGAAGCGCCCCACAAACTTTGGCATAATAGTTTTTATGGTCGTTGCCGGAACTGTGGCTTTCGCCTTGAGGCTTTTTTGTCCAACGGGAAAGTCCATACTATGGCTTCAATTAGGTTATTTCTCATTATATGTCTTTATGTATGCTCTTGGAATTGTAGCTAATCGCAATAGATGGCTGGATGAGTTGCATATAAGTAATGCATTGCCTTGGTTCCTGATTGCCATATTTATAGGTATACCCTCGTTGATGTATGTATTACATAAGTATATTGCAACTGTAAGTCTATTTAGTGGAGGGTTTAATATGCAAGCATTGTTTTATGCATTTTGGGAGCCAGTTATGTGTGTCGGTATTTGTTATTTTCTGTTAGTTTATTCAAAAGTACATTTTAATTTTCCACGTCCACTACTGCAGACACTTTCCGGCGATAGCTATGCCTTTTATATCATTCATCCTTTTTTTGTAGTAGGATGTACATTCTTGTCGAACTTACTTTCTATTTCACCTTTGGCCCGTTGGGGGCTTGTTCTACTAATAGGCATCCCATGCTGTTTTGTTTTGGCACATTGTTTACGATTCCTTATAGGAAAGAAATGGATATAAGATTAGCTGCTTAATATTTGTGTCTGTGATCATTCTCATAGTTAAAAAAATATCTTTCCCTACATCTACCGCGCTATATAGGTTCATACCTCAATCCTATATACCATCACCCTATGATCCTATATAGGATAAACTGTTAAAGGTATATACCAAAGCAATAGAAAATTAACCTCCCTTCACTCGACAAAGTAAAACTGCACAAAGAAGTGAAATTATCATTCACCTTTCAAACTCATTCACTCATAGAAGTTTACGAGTGAATGAGTGAAGGCACGAAGTTCACTTTTCCGTCATTCACTCTTCACTGAATAAAAAAAATCTGTCAGCAGGCCTGTAGTTTTAGAAGTGCAGGCTAGTATCAGGGTGCGAGTTCGTCTGTTGGTTCGTTACCTGCCTGCTATAAAGTCAATTATTTGATTTTGTACACCCTTCATACATTCATCCGTAAGGTGTGAAGAGTAAATTAGTTGGAAGATGAAGACAAAAAATACAATCAAGTCACTTTATTGATTTCATGTGAAGGCAAAAAGCTGTTAGCTAGCCTTCACTCATTCACTTGTAAACTTCTAATAGTGAATGAGTTTGAATGGTGAATGCAAGTTCGCAAACATGTTGTATATCTCCAATTCTGGAAATAAAAAAATCACCCAATGAAAGACAATGAAGGTAATGAAAGAAGAACTAAAACATCGCTACTAAGGCTTGTTCAACTCATAACTAAGAGTTTTACAAGCCTTAGTAGCGATGTTGTGAAATGGCTTAAGTGAAGTGGACAACTCGCTACTGAGAAGTCGATAACTCGCTATTGAGATGTGGATTAACGACAATGTTTATATAAAAAAAATCAGCAAACGATTGATTCGTTTGCTGATTGATATATAAAGATTTACAACACAGTGATACGGTACAGTATCATCCTTATATGAGATTTGAATTTGCTTATTTGAATAATTCCTTTAGTTTCGCAGTCATTGTTTCGCCACGTAGTTTGTCACTGATCAGGGTTCCATTGGAATCAATCAAGAACATAGCTGGAATTAATTTTACATTGTATGTATTGGCTGCACCTGTACGGTCAAGATAACTCAACCAAGGCATTTTCTCTTGTTCATATGCTTTTTGCCAGTCACTTTCTTTTTTGTCAATAGATATGCTAATGATTTGGAGTCCTTTGCTTGCATAGAGTGCATAAAGTTTTTTCAAGTTTGGTATCTCATGACGACATGGAGCACACCATGATGCCCAGAAATCAATGATGGTATATCTTTTCCCCTTAATCAGATCCTTTAAGGCCAAAGTCTTATTTCCACTTTTTACTGTAAATTCGGGAACTTTCGTACCGGTTAAGTCCTTAGGATAGAGCTCATCTTTTACCAATTTACCGTAGTAGCTATTTTTTGCTTCAGTTGAGAATTGTTCATAAGTAGATTTCTGCTCAGGTGTGAAGTAGCTCATCATATCCACTAATAGGAATGGTCCCCACCAACTGTCTTTATTATCAAGTATGATCTTATTGACGGTCTTTTCCACATTGGAGAAGAATTCTTTTTCATCCGATGCTAACTTCATACCAGCTTCGCTGCTGCTCAACTCTTTCTGTAAAGTTTCATTTTTAGCTTTACGGGCATCCATTATTTTCTTTAAAACTTCTGCATTGTTTTTTTGTATAGCTTGATACTGTCCATCCAATGCACTGTGTGGGGCAATCTTCTCGTAATAAAGTTTTGTTAGATTGCTGCCACTTGTAGTCATGTTTTCGAAATCATAGGATTGGTTACCATTCCGCGTTTCGGCTTTCACACTACCCATTAAGGAAATGTCACTGTTATCCAGAATAAATTTGTAAGCACCATAGCTACCTTTTACCATGATATACACTCCAAGAGGTTCTTTTTGTGTGCCGACAAATTCGAATTTACCTTCTTTTATAGGAACCTCTGCTAAAGGCTTTTCGTCTTTGTGGCTTTCAGGAACAAGCTGCAACATAGCTCCTTCCGGCAATCCACTGATTGTTCCACTCACTTTATAAGAAGATCCTTCTTGTGCAAAGCATGTAGTGGCAATCATCATTACCAGACAGATAAATGTATAAATACTTTTTGATTTCATATATTCTTAATTTGTTTATTTCTTAACGTTTTGCGTGATGGTTCCGTTACCGGGGTTCTTTACCGCTCCTGCAGGGAAAGGCATAGTCCACATGTAGGAATCAGGCTTCAATGTATAGGTTGTTCCATTTACGGTTTTTGTTAATGTACTTGCGTAATTAGAATCTAAATTGAAGCGACGGGCATCCGCGAAAGGTACTATTGTGAGAATCATTTCATTATTCTTCACAGCACGTATCTTCTTGACAGCATCTACCGCGTCAGTAGCAGTCAGCGGTTGGTAGTAAGCCGATAGAATTCTTGTTTTGCGTACTTTATTTAAAACGTCCATGGCATCAGAAACTTTTTGTGTACGGGCTAAACATTCAGCTTTAATGAGATAAACTTCAGTTGTAGTCATACCGCCGTAATTGTAAAATCCACTGGTAATACTTGCATAGTAAGTATTGCTTCCTACTGTTCTTTTTTTCCAACGTGAAGCAAATCGAGCATCTCCTGCTTCAAATAATGAAGCACGATCTACTGTCAGTTGATTCTCTGAAGAGGAATTATTGCTGCTTCCATGGCGATAGTTGTAATTTTCAGGGTAGGTATATCCCATAGGAGAGGCTGTTGTTTGATAAGTAGTAGGATTTTCTATCAACGTTTTATTTGCTGCATAATAGGCTGTCCAATCATATAATGAATCATTACATGCTAAAGCTTTGTTTGCATATTCCAATGCTTTACTGTAATTACTCATTTGAAGATAGACTCTTGCGGAGAAAGCATATTCCGTACCAATGTTGGGATGCAGAATAGTAGCTGATTCAGTTGGTAAATAAGGTTCAGCTTCACTTAAGTCTTTTAAGATAAAGTCATAAATGGCTTGCACGGATGGTTGTGTATAAGCTGCATTAACCTCGGCACTGGTAATCAGTGGTATTCCGCCTTTTGTTGATGCTGTAGATGCATCATAAGTATCGGAATAGAAGTTTACCAGATTGAAATAGTTCATTGCCCGTAACACTTTGCATTGGGCCGTCAGTATATTACGCTCAGATTCGGTGGCATCAGTTGCTGTACCGACATTGGATAAAATTAGATTGCAACTGGATATGGACTCATATGTATCATAGTAAGTGCCTTCATCACTATTGTTGAGTGCGATACGATCAGCGGTTTCATCCCAGAAGTAATTCGCTTTGTAAAGAGGGTAGTAACTTAGGGAGGACGGAGAAACGTAGCGATCATTAAGCAGAACAAGTGCTTGGGTCACATCGACGCGTTGTGCTGTATATTCATCACGCAGCAAAGCTTCGAAGTCAGAGAGGGTGGTTGGTACTTTTACACCCTTGGGCATGTTGTCAAGATATCCACTGCAAGACGTTAGCATAGGGCTTAATCCACCCATGACGAACAATAATATATAAAATGATAACTTTTTCATATTCTTATTACTTTAAGCATTAAAAATTAAGATAAAGTCCCCATACATAATTAGGGGAGTTATATCCGCCTAACAGATATTTCGCAGTGCGCCCATGAGCAAAAGTAAGAGCATTCTCTACATTAAATTGCAGGCGGGCATTGCTCAAGAAACACTTGTGAATAAGTGCGGTTGGCAAATGATAAGCCAGCGATACATTGCTTAAACGAAGATTTCCCGCATTGATGACGTTGATGTCTGCATAGTTGTAGATCGTTGCACTGTTATAGTTATAGTCACTACTTTCTCCAAATACGGCACGGGGTACATTGGTGGTAGTTTCATCACCGGCTTTACGCCAACGTTTTGTAATGTCTTTGTTGACTGGTGACAACGTTGTTACATAACCGCCAAGAGCACTGTTGTATGAACTTCCTAACATAGGCTGATCGGTGTTGCGCATCTTGTTTCCTCCTTCATAAATCCATAAGCAAGACAAGTCAAAATCCTTGTATGTAAAATTCATGTTCAGAGATGTGTTTGTTGTGGGTTCGGTAGTTCCTGCATATACGATGGCCTTTAAGTCTGAAGGATTATCAGTAGTTTTGTTCCCACTTGCATCATATACTTGTGGTAGTCCTTTATCACTCAGCCCGGCCCATTTATAGGCATAAATAGATGCATATGGATTTCCGACACGTGGATAGGACGATGGATAATCCAGCTGCAGATAATATACAGGAGCTTCTACATTTACATAGGTCACCTTATTTTTGTTGTAGCCGTATATTACTGTAGCATCCCAAGAGAAATCTTTAGTGCGGATGATAGTTCCATTCAAAGTGAGTTCTATACCGCGGTTGCGCATTTCACCATTATTTATTTTGTATGTAGAGTATCCGTAACCTTCTGTTGCTACTCCCATTGAATTGGCTAGCAAATTTTTACCTTGTTTGTTATAGAGTTCTACGCTACCGGCTAAACGGCCTTTCAATAGAGAAAAATCTATACCCAAGTTGGTGGTAATAGTTTTTTCCCAACTCAGATCCGGATTAGGTCTGCCTGAAATGGTTCCTTGCGTTCCACCTACGTTATTATTTTGAGAATAGTTGGCAGTCATGTATGGAGCAGCATCTTTTGCAATGTTACCACCGATACCATAAGAAAGACGAAGTTTAAGACGATCAATCCAGCTCACGTGGAAAAATTGTTCTTTGTCAACATTCCACCCGCCACCGACGGACCAAATAGGTTTCTTTTGATATTTTACGTTCGTTCCCCATAAGTTTGAACGATCCAAGCGTATGCTTCCTGTAGCTGTATATTTAGAGTTATATGTGTAGGCCCCATTGCTATATAGAGAGATAAACCGATCATCGTGATATCGATTATAAGCGATGTTACTTTGACTAAAAGTGGAGTTACCCAATAAGGTGCCACTGATGTTTGCAAGAGAAGATGCGTTTACAAGAGAAAATGTGAGCATATCCGGATCATAGTTGTAGAGAGTTTGGTTGTTGTATTCCAGTTTGGATTGGCGCACTTCATGTCCTGCAATTATCGTTAAATCATGTTTGTCACCAAATGTTTTATCAAAATTCAATTGTTGACGAAAAGTGTATGCGTTGGAGTTTTGGTTCTCACGGTAAAGGATATTTCCGTAAGGTAAGTTATATGTTGCTTTACCATTAGAAGCCGTAGCGTAACTGTCTACCAGGTTGCGTACATAGTAGGAGTCTTTTTCATACATTTTTTTTGTGCGATCAGTTCCGTATTCATACTGAAACATCACATTATATTTCAAGTATTTTGTGAACTCGATGTTTAGTTTGCCATATGTACGGTTGATGAAATTATTTGTATGCTGTAAATTGCGTCCAAGTTCGTCTAATGTTGTAATATCTAAATTATACAGTCCATATTTGTTGATGATATTCATCTTATCCGAACTGAGACGAGATGAAGCTTTTGATGTGTAAGCCGTGCCGTCGTCATTTACCAGCCCGTCATAAGGCATGTAGCTGTATCCGGGGCTTAGTGCGTTGAATGTTTGAGTAGTGGCATTATTGAAATAAGTATAAGTGCCTACATCGAAGGTCAGCCAATTCGTAATATTTAAAGAATTCTTTAAATCAATACCTATCGAGTGATTATCCGAGTATTTATCATTTAGTTTATTAGTCTGATAAGAGATCGACGCATTGAAATTATTTTTATCAGTAGCTTTTCCTAACGATAAATTGTATTGTTGATATAAAGCGTCGCGTTTTGCATATTTTGCCACATCATTATAGTAATGATAACCCTGCCCGGACAGTTTGGTTAGTGTCGCTTGTTCCTGGTCTGCTGAAGTGTTTCCGGCATAATAGTTTAATATAGCATTAATGCCTTGTGACGGATATACAGAGTTGCTTAGTAATGATTGGGCATATGCTGTAGCTCCGCTAGTTTGAAGATTCGGATTATTGCTAGCCCATTCTTTTTCCAAGTCTATAATGTCAGCAGCATCCGTTAAGTGCTTCTTGTAGTAAGAATAAGGAGAATAGGTCATTGACGAAGAAAACGAAATATTTGTTTTCCCCTTTTTTGCCTTTTTGGTTACAATCACTATCACTCCATTGGCTGCACGTGCTCCGTAGATACTGGCCGCTGCTGCATCTTTCAGGATGGTGATGCTCTCAATATCTTCAAGATTGAGGTTGGGAATGTTTTCAACAATACTTCCGGTAGAGTTGTAGCGGGTGTTCTCAATTGGGAACCCGTCTATCACGTAAAGCGGATTAGTCACACCATTCATGGAGGTGGTACCACGGATCAGACCGGATGAAGCCGCATAACCAGCGAGCTCACCCTTAAGTAAGGTGCTCAACGAGCTAAGCCTTTTTTCACTCAGTTTATCTCCAGTCACTTTTGAAAAAGCTCCGGTAGCTCGTTCCCGTGATATAGTTTGATATCCTGTAACCACGACATCACCCAATGTTTTAGAATCGGATTCCATTGCCACATTGACCGTGCCTGTGTTTTTGATCATGATCACTTTTTTGACATATCCCAAATAAGTGAATTCCAACTTATCTTTGCCGGAGATGGCATTGATAGAATATTCCCCTCTTTCATCTGTGACGGCTACAGCTGTCACTTTTTCACCATTTCGTACCGATACGGTAGCACCAATTAAGTTCTCTCCTGATGCGTCCGTTACTAAACCGTGTACTGTGAATCCAAGCTTCTTCGGGTTTTGACCGATTGCTAATTGTGTTCCTATTAGCAATACGATCAATAGTAAGCTTGCAAATTTGCTTTTCTTAATTCTCATTTGCATCTGATATTTATATGTTTAACAGCAGCAAAATTACGAAATAGTTTCATTTCTCTTATCTGTTTAGAGCTTTCAATATCGGCAATTGCTGTTTCAGAAAAAGAAAATGGGGATTAGTCATGTTTCTTTGGCTCTTGAACGATATTGAGAGGGAGTCATTCCTGTTGTTGATTGAAACAGAGTGTAAAATGTAGAGAGTGATTTAAAACCAAGTTCTGCACAGATTGCCTTTAGTGGCGTCTCGTTTTGAGGGTCTGAAAGCAATCGGATCGCTTCTTCAATCCTGAATTTGTTTACGTATTTTGTAAAAGGCTGTTCGGTCTGTTCATTGATGACGCGTGAAAGATATGTACGGTTTGTACCTAGGTATTCCGCCAGCTTTTCTTTTGTGAGTAGGCTGTCTGTGTAAATTCGGTTTTCACGCATCATGCGATTCAACTTTATGAAGAGAGCTTCACTTTTTTGGTTGGTCAGGGATGAGGCTGCATATTTTGTATCAAGTTTATCCGTATCTCTTTGCAGTTGTTTCATTTCTTCTTCCAGCATTTTTTCACGTGCCAACGCATCCTTGTTTAGGCGTACAATTTGGAGATAGAGTTTGTTGCGTCGGCGATATAGATAGAACACACCTACTAATATGATTAGTACGATAAAGAAACCCATCATCGTGATTTGCAATTGCTTTTCATTTTGCAGTATTTCCAGTTTGGTTTGTTTCACTTCATTCTTTTGCCGTTCAATGTCATACTTAATAAGTATTTCGTTTAATGCTGTTTCTTTCTCAGCATTAAAAAGACTGTCTTTTTCCGTTTGTGAAGCTTTGAAGAATTGTAAAGACTGCTCGTATTTTCCTAAATGTTCAAAACATTGCGACATTGCCTCGTATAAGTCATAGCGATGGATTACATTAGAATATTTGTCTAAAACCTTCACCCCCTCATAAAGTAAGGGAACCGCTGCAGCATACTTATTTTGTTTCATCAGTACATGAGCATATCCCAAGTATGCATCAGCAATAGATGAGGCACTGGCTGTTTTTGAAAAGGAAATGGACTTCTTGAATTCGCTTATGGCTTTGTCATTCTTGCCCATACCAGCCAGAATCTTTCCCAGCAGGTTATATACCAATGATTGGTCATAGAAGTCGTTTTTGTGCATCACAGCTTCAGCCTCTTGGATATAGCGTATTGCTGAAGTATAGTTATGATTCAAATAGTACATATAGGCAGCGCTATTGGCCCCGATAAAGATGGCGTATGCATCCCTTTGTTTATGCCCCAAAGCATAACATTCTAAAGCATATTTCAATCCTTCCGGATCTTGCTTCCAATAATATACATTGCAAAGATTACCCAGCAAGATAGCTGCAAGGTGAGTATTTCCACAATGTTTGGCTGTGTTTATACCTTTGAAATAATAATCGATTGATCGATAATAGTTTCGCTCAACATTGGAAGCATAGAGCCCGAGTCCGTTGTATACCGAGCATAAGGCAGAGTTGTTGTGTAGTGCAAGTGCCAATTGCAGAGATTTGTTCATATAGTATTTGGCAGGTTGTTGCCGCCCGTTCATCATAAGAGCTTGCCCTAGATAAATATAAGCATACAACTGATACGTAGCATTATGGTTTGATTCTCCCAGTTGCCTGAGCATAACGCCATAGTGTATCGCTTTTGGATAATCTCCCTTGTTTAAAAAGTATTGGCTTTGATTTTTTAGCCATTTGCCGTTTGTTGATTGGTTGGCATTTACTAATAGAGGCATCCATAGAACACATATCAGAGTAATTATTTTTATTCTCATGTTGGTCTTCTAGATATTTACTATACAAACATTTGCGTGAAGTTTTTTAATGGCTCCGAACATTAAGCAGCTTCTTTTTATTGTCAATCTTGTAGCTTGATATAGTTTGAGGATGCAAAATAAAGAAAAAAAATCATATTGACGAAAGAATGTTTGTAATTATTGACAAGTCATGAATAATGTTGAGCGATGTAGGTAATTCATTGTCGCACTTTTTAGTTGTGTTCATCAGAGAGATGCTTATAGTTCTCTATATTTATAGAGTGTTTATTGATCAGTAATCCCATTATTCTGCGAGTTACACCCAATTGCTCTGCTGATTTTGTAATATTTCCCCGCATAGAAATGAGTGTGTCGATAATCATTTGTTTTTCTACTCTTTTAATTACATTTTCCAATGTACCTTTGCTTAAAGTATCGGACGAAACACCTGTTTGCAGGGTAGGGGGAAGGTTATATGAATGAATGACCTCGTCTGAAGCCAATATCATTGAGCGTTCTATCACATTTTCAAGTTCGCGAATGTTTCCCGGCCATGAGTACATCATCAACAGATCCAAAGCTCCGCCGGTAATGCGTTTCACATTCGTGCCATCACGCTTGTTCAGCTTGTTGATGAAATGATCAATTAATATGGGGATATCCGTACAATGCTCGCGTAATGCAGGAACATATATGGGAAACACATTGATACGATAATAGAAATCTTCACGAAAGAGGTTTTTCTTAATCATCTCTTCTAAATTTCGATTGGTAGCCGTGATGATACGTACATCAATGTCTATTGTTTCGTTTCCTCCTACACGTTCTATTTGTCGTTGCTGTATCGCTCTTAGTAACTTTACCTGAATGGAAAGAGGCAGATCACCTATTTCGTCTAAAAATATTGTGCCGCCGTTTGCCATTTCAAATCGTCCGATGTGCGAAGACGTAGCTCCTGTGAATGAACCTTTTTCATGCCCGAACAGTTCACTTTCTATTAGATTTTCTGGCAGAGCAGAACAGTTCACCTTTATAAAAGGTTTGGATATTCGATCACTTGCATTGTGTATGGCTTCGGCTATCAATTCTTTTCCCACACCACTTTCTCCACGTATAACCACCGTGCTGTTTGTTGGTGCCACCCGTTCGATAATGCGATATAGATCATTCATTACAGAAGAATTACCGATAATGTTATCCGGCTTGAATGCTTTTCCACCAGCCTTAAGGCGTACATTCTCTTTACGTAATTCTTCTAGTTCTTCTATTTGCTGACGTCTCATGGATACATTTTGGGCAATCAACATACCCACAATGTTTAGAAATTTTACTTCCGGTGAGAAGTCTTCAGTATCAATATGGCTTTTGTGAATGCTAAGCGTACCGGTAATTTCGTTTTCAATAATGATCGGAACACAAATAAAAGCCATCCGGTGATTATTTATCTTTTCCTTTACTCCTATTTTATTAAGAAATTTCGAATCAGTCGTTATATCCTTTATAATAATTGGTTTTTCCGATTGCACGACCTCTCCAATAATTCCTTCACCAATTTTATAGACGCCTCTACTTTTTTCTTTTTCCGTGAGCCCAAATGCAGCACTGATCATGATCTTGTCATAGTTCCGATCAATGATCGTTATTATGCTGTATTGAGCATTCAGAAATTGACATAATTCCTTTAGCAACAATTCCAAATCTTTATAAAGATTCTGGCTACGGCTGATCCTGTTACTTATGCTTACCAAAAAAGCTAAATCCGTTTCGGCATAACAATCCCGCTTAATCCTTTCACAAATCATAGTTGACCTCCTTATCCAATCTTACCTTTTTGTAATACATTTATGAATGTAAATCCATACACAAATATAATGAAAATAAATCAAAGTGTTCTGTATATTTGATAAAAAGAATCATATTGTCGCTATATTTTTTATTTAATGATTATTTTGTATTTGAATTTGAGGAAATGTTATCTTTCCTGACACGGTGTAATAAATCTCTTATTAACAGTCATCATAGAAAATTGCTTTACCATATCCATCGCATTCATATTATCCATTCCTAGCAAGCCGACAGCATCAGCACGACATCGGGCGCAATGACTCATTGGTTTTATATACTTTGTTATCTGCGATCTGATGCGTTTCATCATTTCTTTTGATGGCTCTTCCATTTTTCCGAAAGCAGTCTTTGCAGTAGGATAGAGAGGAATGCAATTCATCGTATCGGCTCCTAATTCTGCTACTTTCTTTGCCAGTTTTTCAATATCCTGATCGTTTATCCCCGGAATTATCACCGTATTTATTTTGATGATAATACCCTTTTCTTTTAGTTGTTTGATGCAATCCAATTGTCGATCAAGCAACAATTGCGCAGCTTCCACACCTGTATAAACTTTATTTCCATCACGTACCCATGAATATATTTTGGCCAATGTCTCTACGTTCAATGAATTGATCGTAATTGTGACGTGTGATACATGAAGTTTTGCGATACTGTCAATATAAGGAGCTAAATTGAGGCCGTTACTTGATAAGCAAAAGATCATTTCCGGAAACTCTTTTTCTATCAATGTTATTGTAGCTAGTGTTTCATCAGGATTTGCAAAAGGATCACCTGGTCCGGCGATACCTATTACACTGAGATTCTTTAATCTAGTTTTCAGCGCTTTGAAATAATGAGAAGCCTGAATAGGCAGAAGGATAGAACTCGTTACTCCCGGACGACTCTCATTGCAGCAATCATACAAACGATTGCAATAATTACATTGTATATTGCATTTGGGAGCTACGGGCAGATGAACTCGAGCTTGTTTATGTCTGGCTTCTTCATTGAAGCATGGATGTAACGACAAATCTTTCATTTTCTTTTAATTTAATTTATTTTCTCCAGGTCTTCTTTGAAAGATAGAAAAGGCTTCCATCATACTCTGTTATTTACTATGATATACAAAAGTATGACAAAGACCATTTTTTCTCATTTCTGTTTTCACTGTAAAATTCAAATCCACTAATTCTCTTTCTATCCATTTCGGAGTGTGAAGACAAATGATTTCCAATTCTATAAATTTATTGTTTTCAAAGAACGGCACTAAAATATCCTTTGAATTCATCGACTCGTTTTTTTCTTGCACTTTCACCAGATCTATCTGATAACATCCTTCTCCTCTGTCTCTCATCGCAATAGGAGCTATGCTATTGTCCTGTTGTTTACAAAGTTCAATATTCAGGATTGCTTCTTTGATTTCTGATCTGACACGTTCCCTCACTTGATCGATTACTTCAAGTGGGGGGCCTTTTATAGAAAAAACACGAATATGTAGCTCTTCTTCAAAAATGGCATTGAATATGCCCATACTGCGTTGAGTAATAAATGCTCTACAACCCTTAAGATTGGAAGCCATTGCATAGATACTTTTCCTTATATCTACCAGATTCATACCCTTATCAATATAAAAAGGAACCTCGCACACACAATGCCATTGTAGATCATTGCTTTCGTATACATGGACTAATCCTGAGGAGTCAAATGACTGTGTATTCCCTTCTTGGTCTACAAATGCAGCTATTCTCATGTCTTTTCAGTTTTATTGTTGTTAATCAAATGCCATGCTTCTTACCTTTGATGGAAAGTATATTGATGCGGATGACAGCTGTCGCATTCAAGTTCCCTTTTGGGTATTCAAATTTTTTATCAGTAAATTGAGCGACGATACCATCCAAAGCTGCGATCTTTTCTTCTTCATTCTCTACGAACTCCGCTTTTCCGAAACCAATTACCGTTCTGTGTTTCGCCTCAAAATCACAAGCTATATCACTTTCAATAATTCCATGATCGATGGATATTTCGAAACAGACATTGTTATTCTTTTTCATTATATCTATTTTCGTTCCGGCTTTGGCCGAATGGAAATAAATAAATGTGCCGTTGTATGTATAAAACACAGGTACCAGAAAGGGTAGATTATTATCAGAAAGAGCTAAGTGCATCACTTTTCCGAGATGGATTATCTCGTCAATTTCCTTTCGATCCGTTATCTCCCGTTCTTTGCGCCGCATGTTTCCATGTGGATGTGTCGGTATCTCTTTTTCCATAACTATTACCTCTTTTATATTTGACTTTGAAATTGTTCTACACGTTTCAATGCAGCTCGTACAAATCTAATTTTCTCTTGATCGAACAGTTGCTTGACCTCCTCACATAACCGTAATGCCTTTTTCGCATCCGCGTCAGTAGGTGTTCCATGAAAGTAATCATCGAGAAAACAAATCCCAAAGATCTGGTCTAGTGATTTAACCTCTTTGCTCAGTGTTTTTGGAACCTCAAGTAGTTTGTCCGCTGTCATCATCAGGGTAATGAAATTGTGATTTCTAGGTTCCTCACCATAAAGTTCACAGATAGCCACTAAATATCTTTCAAGAGCAACAGAAGCAACATTGAATACTACACTAAATGCCTCGCCTTCATTCTTGAACTGCAATGCCCGCCTGTGGTATGCCATTGCATCTTTATAATCATCTTCGAAAAGAGATTCTACTCCGTAATCATATTCTGTATCTATCATAATTCATACCCTTTCTAAAAAATTACCATACATTCAGCACCCATTCTTTGTTGTGCTTGTATTCCATGTCGGCGAAGATTGCATTTGCCATTTCTTCAGCAAGCCAAGTGGCTCCAGCATAACCAACGACAGGATGACGGAATTTGCCTGCACGATCATAAACAGGAAATCCTACTCTTACCATTGGAATATTATTATCAATGGCAATGTATCTTCCTTTGGAATGTCCAAGGATAAGATCAAGTTCAAGGCCTTCGTTCTTTATGCGATTCTCCAATTCCCATAGATCGGCATTGGTTACTATCTCCATTTTAAACTTCACGCTATCTTGCAAAGCCTTAATACGAAGGTCGTGAGCATACCCGATGTTGTCATCACCAAGGAGAAGAAGCACCGGCTCCATTTCCATATCCAGACAGAACTCAGCCAACCCGATCACCAAGTCAGGACTTCCGTAGATTGCTACTTTCTTTCCGGCCAGGAACATATGGGTTACGTCGGTTATCGCATCAAGAGCAATACCTCTTTTCTTGGCCAAAGATTCAGGAATAGGTTTCCCTGTCATCTTCTTTAAATTCTGTAAAAAAGTATCCGTGTTGCGAATGCCAATAGGTGTAGGTCCGATAATGGCCGGAACTTCAAACTCTTGTTCAAGATATTCGGCAGCTTGTCCGCCTTCATATTTGTTTAATGCGATGGTGCCGATAGCATTAGCCGTACCTCTTAAATCCTCTATTGTTGTTTCGCCATGTGAGATGTGGTTGCCATCCGGCATTAGTGGAGAGTCAAAAGTTTCGATTTCGAAAAGAACAGTTGCATCCACGTCCATTTCAGATAATAAAGATTTTAGTTCTTTCACGTCTCCGGGATTCACCCAACCGGTGATCAGATTAATTTTCCCGTTTGTCTTTTCCTCTTTTTTAGCGAAATAAGAAACAAAGTCCTTCAATGCCAAATCATATCCGGTAATCATGCTTCCTACGAAACTTGGAGTATGAATGGGAACAAGATACACTTCTCGATCGGCATATTTCTCTTTCAGTAAGCCATCATTCAGTTTTAATACGACACCATCAATGTCATCGCCAATAATTTCAGTAGAGCAAGTAGTAATAATAGGAATTACTTTCACATTAGGATAGCGCATTAATAACACATCCACGCCTTCTTCAACGCGTTTCAATGCACCAAATACAGCGGCGTCTTCGTGCAAAGAAGTTGAGGCCAATTCAAAACTTTCTTTAAAATGTTGAGAGAATATAAGGCGGACAAACATGACACAGCCTTGTCCCCCATGTACAAGTCCGATACAATCTTTTATGCCAATGCTGGCAAATTGGGCACCTGCCGGTTGGCAGGTAAATATAGGATTGATTGTCCCAATTCTTTCCTTAGTCTTTAATTCACAGCTCATAATTCGTTTTTTTATTGTTTCATACTTTTTCCAAAAACTAACAGTATCTATTGCTCTTATGATTCGATTCGTCAATCGATCAATACTGCTCTTTGGTGAGTTCTACATTCAAAGACCCTTTAATCATTGTATAATCCATTTTTTCTTTTAGCATATGCATAATTACAGCAATGTCTTCTTTGCTTGTTTCTTCCAACCAAGGGAAATATCTTTTGAATGCTCCCGTCAGGGTCATGGCTTCACTCCAATAATATTTGTCGGCGGTGCTATCATCTTCCCGTGCATTTTCGCCACAGAGTATTTGCTTTGTTTTGCCTAAAATGCGTTCGTTTTGTATTTCCCTATCCCAACCCCGTGAATTATATTGCCAAAGACAATGCTTTGTAATATACCACTCTAATTGGCTCATCTTTTCTTCGGCAGTTTTTTTATCCATATCTTTGATCATTAATTATTGTTCTACATCAACAACTTTGTTCTTCATTAATTTTTCAACAGGAACCTTCCTCAATTCTCCAGTCTCCGGATCAGGGAATAAATAGGATTCATTCTTTTTCAATTTCTCTCTCAATGCGGGAATCGGATCATAGGAACTGGTGCATTGTCTCAATACTGCCGAATTTTTGATTTCATCGCTAAGCTTCACATCAGACAATGTTTGTCGGGTTTCAAATTCTTTATCCGTAGGGATTTCATCCTTGCTGATATCAAGAAGTGCTAATCTGTGAATAGGAGAATATACTGCATTATAAATATCTTTTGCCAATCTTACCCAACCCTCATAACCTTTGTACGGGCCATTATGGTAACCATGCACATTAAGATAAGGTACACGTATTTTTTTAGCCACTTCTCCGGGACGTTTACCGGTGAAGATTACGTCCGGTTTTAATTTGTACATCGCTTCAATGGTTTCCAATTCATTTGGATCATCAATGGCTAAGGCTCCCGGTTCACAGCGTGAAATACCTTTTTCCATATCTCCCTGGTGTCCGAATTTGGTATATACCGATACAACGTCCACTCCTATTTCCTTATGAAGTAAATGTGCCCAATGCCAAAGTTTTGATCCACCCGGCCATAAACAAATCCTTACTCCTTTCAGACGTGCAGCGTACCAGTCTAATTCCGGTTTCCAACGGGCAGTTTCTTCAGCAATTATTTCACGAGCTTTGTCTTCAATGCCAAAGAAATAACCGATTTTTAATAGTGAGTCAGATATTCCTTCAAAACCGAACCCATCTATATCCATTCGTGGGATACCGTATCTGACACGCAATTCATCACAAATATATTCAGCAGATCGTGCACATTCAAGCACATTCAGCTGAGCACGATGCATTGATCTAAGGTCATCGAAATGAGTATTTCCTGTAAATGTGGATAAGATTTGGATTCCCATGCGATAGAAATAGTCTTTCATTATTTCCTGATCGCCTTGTATATTATACTCACCCACGTAATTGATCACATATTTGCTGAAAATTTCAGGTTCGCCTGTACCCACCATTTGCGATAACCAGGCAAGGTTTATCTTGTGGTGACCGCCCGACTGACTGGGTCCGGCAAATCCGGGAGAGTTACAAGTAAATACCTTCACATCCGGCATTTCCTCCATCACTTCAGCAGCTGTAGCTTCTATGTCATCACCAATAAGAGCCGAAGCACAGGTTTGATAAATTGACATTCTCTTTATTTCAGGAAAAGCTTTAAACGCTTCGATAATGTTGCTCTTCAGCATTGTACCCGCTCCAAATACAATATGGCTTTCCTTCATATTCGAAGCAAATGTATATTTCAACTGAAAATTTCCGTCATCGCTTATGTAGCGTTTGGTTTGCCATGTATCATAAGTACAACCGACCGGTCCATGACTAAGATGAATCACATCTTTCATCGGCGTACCTATTACATGCTTTGCCCCGCAATAAGCACATCCTCTTTCCGAAATACTTCCGGGGATCGTATTTAAGTATCCCAGTGGAAGCGCATCGGTTAATTGTTCACCCGGATTTTTATCTACAGCGTGGTGCAGACGTTCGGGGATACATTCACTACATTCAAATTGATGATATGGCATGATTTTAATTTTTTATTAATTTAATACTCTGCGTTACAACGCAACATCACCTGTCTCATTCGTCCTTATTCTTAAAGCATTGTCGGTAGGACAGATAAAGATTTTGCCGTCACCTATGTAACCGGTTTTGTTCGATTTGACGATTGCATCTACAATCACATCAACATCTTCATCCTTTGCAACAATAATAAGCATACGTTTAGGCACAAACTTCATTCCGGTTATGTGGCCTTTCAGCAACGCATCTTTGCTTATCTCAATGCCTGTAAGAATAGGATTCAATCCTCGTTGATGTCCTCTACCCGATACAGGAGCAGCTGTTACAGAAGGAATATTCAATTCGTCAAGACTCTTTTTTGTAGCATTCATTTTGCTGGGACGAATAATTGCTATTATTTCTTTCATAACATATTCCTCCTTTATAATTCATTGGATCCTGTGCGCACCGTACGAACCTGCTCAACAGGTGAAATGAAAATCTTACCGTCGCCTTCACTTCCTGTATAGGCCTTGTATTGAATGATCTTTAACACTTCATCCACCGATTTGTCTTCAACGACGATGATAATAAGCGTTTTGGGGAGTTCATCGTAATGAGTGTTCCCAACAGTTAACCCTTTTTGTTTACCTCTGCCGAAAACCGGCATCTTCGTCATCGAATAAAATCCGGATTCAGCCAACCCATCTGCCACATTATCGGCTGTCTCAGGGCGTACGATTGCTCTTATCATTTTCATATGCAATAAATATTAAGTGTTTAATTTCAAGTTAATCAGAAATTCCATATTTAACCACCATTGCTTCAAGCTCAGGCATTGTCATAGGTTTAGGTATTACAAAGTCTTCGTTAGCAATGATCTTGCGTGCCAGCTCGCTGTACTCCTTTGCTTGACCGCATTCCTCATCATACTCAATGACTGTTTGCTTATTGAATTCAGCTTTCTGAACAATATTGTCGCGAGGAACGAAATGAATCATGTGAGTTCCAATAGCGGTAGCGAACTCTTCGATGAATTCTTGTTCTCTATCTACTTTACGGCTATTGCATATCAGTCCTCCCAGACGAACTCCACTCTGTTTTGCATATTTCACAAGACCTTTGCAAATGTTGTTTGCGGCATACACAGCCATCATTTCTCCTGAACATACAATGTACACTTCTTGAGCTTTACCATCACGAATAGGCATGGCAAATCCACCGCAAACCACATCGCCTAATACATCATAAAAAACATAATTCAAATCAGGAGTATAAGCACCCTTATGTTCCATCAGATCAATAGCCGTAATCACACCACGTCCGGCGCAACCAACACCCGGTTCTGGACCACCTGATTCGCAGCAACGAATGCCTCCGAACCCGGTACTGATTACTTTTTCGGCAGTAACGAATTCTGCACCATCGTCTCGTAGAGTATCCATGATCGTTTTCTGATTCATTCCTCCCAAGATCATACGAGTTGAATCAGCTTTAGGATCGCAACCATGAATAAATACTTTTTGTCCGTGAAAATGAGCCATTGCAGCTGCTGTGTTTTGTTGTGTGGTTGATTTTCCAATTCCACCTTTTCCATAAAAAGCAATCTTCTTCATAATGATAATTATTAATTATTGATAATTTGAAAACTAAATAGATCTAAACAACATAGATGCCAGAACTTGAACGCATTGCATTATTGGGATTGTCCGATTGCTGTAAAAGTCCATGAGAATGGGCTTTTTAGAGAGTTTATTATTTTCTGAATTTTTTTAGAAGTGAAAAAGAATTGAATATCTTTCCTTTTTATTGAACATATCGGAACGGTTATTTGCGACAATGTACGGAATGGAACAGGCTTGACTGGCAGAGTATAGTATTCTCATCGTTAGGTACTTCATTCTGTTATTAAGTATACTTTAAAATGAAAAAATAGGACTCTATTCACGATGTAAATAAAAAATAATATTATACATTTGTATGAAGGAACTTTTAAAATATAAATACATGAAAAAACAATTGATTTTTATTTCAGCACTATTTATCTCTTTATTAGGCTTTTCTCAAGGTATTCAATTTGAACACGGAACATGGAAAGACGTTCTGGAAAAAGCAAAACAAACGAATAAACCTCTTTTTATAGATGTTTACACTTCGTGGTGTGGTCCTTGCAAGAAGATGAGTAAAGATATTTTTCCCCTTGCTGAAGTGGGTAAAGTATACAATGAAAACTTTGTCTGTTATCAGGTAGATGCAGAGAAAGGCGAGGGTATTTACATTGCCCGCAAGTATGGAGTGAAGGCATTTCCCACCTACCTCTTTGTAAAATCGGATGGAACACTTTTTTATACCGCTATAGGATCGAGGGAGGCAAAGATATTCCTTCTATTGTCTAATAAAGCATTGGCAGAATTGAAAGACCCTAAAACGATAGCCGTTTGGGATAAAGAATATCTTGAAAAGAAAGATGATCCGGCGTTTATATTGAATTATATGAATAAACGTTCAATTTTGGGATTGCCTAATGCTCCACTCTTTGATGAGTATCTGAAACTTATTCCCGAAGGAAAATGTACTTCTGACACTGTAGCAGATTTATATAGAAAAGAAGGAGATAATTTGAGAGTCAACTCTTTTGCCTACAAGAATCTGGAGAAGAACAAAGATTTTTTTTATTCCAAACTCATGGGTTCCACTTATAGTTATCTTCAAGACGGAATTATGAATACTGTACGTGATGCGGCCAAGTCAAAAAATGAGCAACTGCTTGCTGATGCTATTGTGGCATATGATCGATTACCTAAAGGTCCATCTATGCCCCAGAAAGATGAACTTTACATGGAATACTATAAACGAACCGGAGAGACAGGTAATTATATGAAATATGCAACAGACTTTTGTGATAGTCAATTAATGAACATCTCTAAAGAGTCAATAGATAAAAAAGATAGTCTTATTGCGCAATTAGTTGAAAAACAAATAAGTTCAGGGGCATTGGCTAATGTTGATTCCATGAACTTAGCTCTGTTAAAAAAGACTTCTTTGCATATGACGAGGGATCGAACCAGTCAAAAACTCAATGATATTGCTTGGGAAGTATTTGGAGCAACCTCTGATAAAGATGCATTGCAGAAAGCGCTAGGTTGGTCGAAACGTTCGCTGGAATTATTCCCGGAAAACTCGGCATCCATAGATACCTATGCTAACTTACTGTATAAACTCGGACAAAAAGAAGAAGCAATATCCAAGGAAGAGGAAGCCTTGAAGTATGCTGATCAAACGAGTAGCAAAGGGTTTCAAGATACTATAGAGAAGATGAAGGCCGGTAAATAAATAGAAAAGATTTAAAAGGTTACAACATGGTTACAGCTCTTCAAAAGTACCTGTTGTGACCTAGATATTCACAATTTGTCGTTTATCAATTTCTCGTTGCCTGTATTATTGGGGAAGGGGAATGAGACGATAATAATTGCGGTTCGACAAATAAGTCTACTTAACTGTGCAGGAAGGCAAAAACTCGAAGACCTCCCCGGGTGCGCTGTTCTTATGAGAAGCGTGGGAGGTCATATCGGGTGCAAATATAGGCTTTATTTTTTATTCGCAAATCTCAGATTTAAATTTGTTTTAGAGATAACTGTAAACATCTAAGGAACACGTATCCAAAAAGTATGCATCATTACTTAATGGCTCTTCTATGCTTGTTTGTCACTTTGTCCACATATTCAGGATAAAACTATCATAAATATTAAATAGTATGAGAAAATGAAAGTTTTATGCAATGAATTTAAATTTATTGTTTACTTTTGTCACCATAGTTTTAGAATTCATTACTTGAATATACAAAATCGCCTATGGGATTGTTTGTGAAAAAAAGTATCAGTAGCCTCCTTGAAGAAGCTTCTGATAAGCATGGTATGAAAAGGACACTGTCAACCGGTGCGTTGATAGCTTTGGGTGTTGGTGTGGTCATTGGTGCCGGTCTTTTTTCCATTACAGGTATTGCGGCTGCCGATTATGCGGGGCCCGGTATTGTCATTTCATTTATTATTGCAGCAATAGGTTGTGCATTTGCCGGCCTTTGTTATGCAGAGTTTTCCTCCTCTATTCCGGTTTCCGGAAGTGCCTATACCTATTCTTATGCAACGATGGGCGAGTTCATTGCATGGATTATCGGATGGGATTTGATTTTGGAATATGCAGTAGGCGCTTCCACCATTGCATCCAGTTGGTCGGGCTATCTCTCAGAGTTGCTGCATTCGTTCGGTTTCAATTTGCAAAGGCAATTTGTAATGACTCCGTTTGAAACGGTCACTATGTCCAATGGCGAAGTGATTCATGGTATCATCAATCTACCTTCTATATTTATTATCGTGGTTATGTCATTCATACTGATGCACGGAATTAAAGGTTCGTCACGTGTGAATAATGTGATTGTGGTACTTAAAGTGAGTATTGTTTTACTCTTTATATTCATTGGATTCAAATACATTGACAAGTCCAATCTTACCCCTTTTATTCCAGCTAACCAAGGCACATTCGGAAAGTTCGGATGGAGTGGAATATTCAGGGCAGCCGGATTGATCTTCTTTGCTTACATGGGCTTTGATGCTGTGTCAACGGCAGCCCAGGAAACAAAAAATCCGCAGAAGTCAATGCCGTATGGTATTTTAGGCTCTTTGCTTATTTGCACCATTTTGTATATACTTTTTGCCTATGTGATGACAGGCGTAGCCAACTATAGACTCTTTAGTGGGGTGGGCAGCGACTTAGCTCCTGTGGCCACTGCTATTAATCATATGGGTACAATGGGACCGAACGGCGTGATTATTCCCGCTTATCCGTGGCTCAACCGAATCATTATGATTGCTATCCTTTTGGGATACTCTTCCGTGATTATGGTGCTGCTGCTTGGACAGAGTAGGGTGTTCTATTCTATGAGCCGCGATGGATTGGTTCCCGCTATCTTCTCACATCTGCATTCGAAGTATCGTACACCGGCAAAGTCCAATATGTTACTGATGATTTTTGTGAGTCTCATAGCAGCCTTTGTTCCCGGTAAGGTGATCGGTGAAATGAGTAGTATCGGAACGCTGTTTGCATTCATTCTGGTCTGTATCGGAATCATTATTATCCGTAGAGGCAAAACACAGATGCCGCCGGCATTCAGAACTCCGTGGGTACCTTTAGTACCTATCTTGGGAGTAATCGTCTGCCTGTCAATGATGGTGGCATTAAGTATCGATACCTGGATACGACTAGTGATCTGGATGATGATTGGATTTGATATTTATCTGATTCGTGGTACCAAATATAGTAAACTTTCATCCGGTGACAGTGTGGAAGAGAAGAGGAAAACCCATCGGGTGACGGCAACGTGCGGAATTGCATTGTGCGGACTATTGGCTTTCTTCACGATTGTACATCATCAATCCGATAGCGGAAGTGTTACTGATTTGATCATCTTTTCCTCTATTATTCTAGTTCATTTGATCTACTATTCAATATTCAGGTTTAAAAGATAAAGAACCCTTAGGTCAAAAATCTCTCAAATCAAAACTATTATAAGATGTGTGTGTAAATGCAAAAGATCCGCTTGTAAATCAATTCTACAAGCGGATCTTATATATAGTAATTCATCAATCGTCGGTTCCTGCTATTTCGCCAATCTTATTAAGGAATCCGGTCATTTCACCTTCTTCCTCTCTTATTTTAATGAGCTTTTCTTTACCTAATTCCGTTAATGTGAAATACATGTGGCGTTTATCTTCCTTTCCCAGAATTCGTTTGATGAATTTCTTCTGTTCCACCGATTTTATTACTTTCGACGTGTTTGATGTGGTTAAACCCAAAGCATCAGCAAGTGCCGTAGATGAGAGTTTCCCCTCCTTCAGGCTGCATAGCAACATCCCTTCGTTCAAGCAAAGATCGTGTTTCTGTTGGAAATATTCTTCAAATTCTCTTATTAGACGATAAATATCCCTAACCGTACAAAGTGCTCCTGTCTTCATTTTTTGATGCGAAGTTAAAACATACCGACTTATTTCAATAAGAAATTGTCAATCGTTTCTTTAATCGCAGGTTTAGAAACCAATCCTACTGACGTTTGAGGTTTGCCATTCATCGGGATGTAAAGCAAAGTAGGGATACTCTGCACACCGAACAATGAAGCCAGTTCCTGTTCTTCGTCTACATTGACTTCATAGATATAAATCTTGCCACCGTATTCCTCAGCCAGTTGTTCCATGGTAGGAGCCAACGCCTTGCAAGGTCCGCACCAATCAGCAAAGAAGTCAATAATGGCAGGTTTATCACCTAGATATTTCCAATCTTTGGGGTTTGCTTCATAGTTAGCTACTTTTTTCAGAAAATCTGCTTTTGTTAAATGTATTGTTTTCATCGTTGTCACTTTTTTAGTTATTTTATTTGTTCCTTTTTTTGTTTGTCCACTGCATGCAGTGAATGTCAGTCCCATGGCTATGAAGGCTATGCCCAGTTGCCTTATTGCTTTATTGTAACTGCCGAATCCTTTCATTTCTTTTGATCTTTAATTGTTCATTTTCATCTTCTATTCCCTTTCACATTGCAAATATAATCAATATTTCTTTTAGAATCTATTTCTAATGGAAAATAATATATTAATAATGTTAAATCTATCTCTTTCAAGCTTCTTTTCGACCGATATACCTTATAATGGAGGAGTTACCTACGTGCGTTGTGCCTTCAGCCAGTTCTGTGGAAGTGTCTTCCAGAAGCACCGTTTCGCAATCGGCAAATATTTCGGCAACTGCTTCTTTGGAGTAAAGCATATTCACGTCTCGTGGCCCACCAGCATGGGGATTTACTTTTTGGTTGTCAACATGCTGTTTGCTGAATCCTTCGAATATTATATACCCGCCCTTCTTGAGAAAAGGCATTAACCTTCGGTAATAGGCTTTCATGCACTCTCCGGACACATGAGCATAAATCAGTGCCACTACGTCAAATGACTCTTCAGGATAATCGGCATCCTCAAAACTATTCACCGTGTAGTGAATGCTCACTTTATTGCGTTCAGCCAGTTTCATTGCCTTTTCAAAGCCTTCTTTACTTTGATCGAAAGCTTCCACTTTCCATCCTTGTTGAGCGGCATACACTGCATTTCTACCTTCGCCCTCGGCCGGCAGCAATATACTGCCGGGCTGGGGTATTTGGTCCAACTTCTCTTTGAAGAAGTTGTTAGGGACTGTGCCATACACATAGTCCTGTTGTTTATATCTGTTGTCCCAGAAATTTTCCATCATTCAATTTATTTGAAAACCGTTCAACATCCACTATATAACCTCGCACAGGGAACGGGTTTTCTGTCTTCGTGTTGCAACTGTCAATGCTGTCCAAGGCTTTGTTAGCTGTTTCTTCGTCGGTGAAACTGAAGAGGGCTATGGAATTGGTCTTACCGTTTCCCACTCCGAACCAGCCTACATTCAGCTCCCGTTTCTTGTATCCTGTGACATCTGTCACACTAAAGATCGAAACACCCGATTCCTCCAGGAGTGTCGACACTTGGTGTTGATACTCCTTTATGCTCAATACTATTAACAGTTTCATATTCATTTTGTTTGGTTTTTCTTCATCTTAAAATATAATAACGGCACCACAAACAGAGTGAGGATGGTGGATGTGATAGAACCTCCCATCAGTGAAATAGCCAATCCCTGGAAGATGGGATCAAAGAGAATCACCACCGTTCCCATGATCACGGCACCCGTCGTCAGGATGATAGGCGTAGACCTCACAGCTCCCGATTCCAAAATAGCTTGCTTCAGCGTTTCGCCCTCTTTGAGCCGTATTTCGATGAAATCAATCAGTAAGATGGAATTCCTCACCATGATACCCGCCAAGGCTATGAAGCCGATCATAGATGGAGCACTGAAATAGGCTCCGAACAGCCAGTGTCCCACAATAATACCGATGAGTGAAAGCGGTATGGCCGACAATTGTACCAGCGGCGTTATAAAGTTTTGGAACCACCCGACAAGTAGCACATAGATAATGATCAGTACCAATGCGAAAGCAAAGCCCAGATCGCGGAACACTTCGTAAGTGATTTGCCATTCACCGTCCCATTTCAGCGAATAATCGTCCTGATATTTAGGTTGTTGGCGATACTCCTCATTGAGCGAATAACCTTGTGGCAATTTTATATTATGCAGCTTTTTAGACACATTGCTCATTGCATAGATCGGACTTTCCAATTTGCCCGACACATCAGCAAACACATACACCACCTGCTTTTGGTCTTTGCGATTGATGCTTTTATCCTTTATACCTTCGCTCACTGTCACCAAATCTCCGATAGGAATTGACATTCCTTGGGGATTCACCACTTTCAATGCCAAGATATCCGATAGTTTTGATTTCTCCTTTTCAGGCAGAGTCAGCACAATGTTCACCTGGTTCACCGAAGACGGTTGATGAAGTACACCTACCGGCATATCCGATAAGGCAGCACGGATATCCTGTGTGATCTGAACTTCCGGTATACCCAGTTTCATGGCCTTGTCTTTGTTCACATTGAACTTATATTCCGTTTGATTGGCTTCTACACTCCAGTCCACATCCACCACATCGGGAGTTTGCGACAGAATGCCCATCAGTTGCTTTCCTACGCTTTGTTGTGTTTTGTAGTCAGGGCCGTAAATCTCAGCCACAATGGTAGACATGACCGGTGGGCCTGGCGGAACCTCCACCACTTTCACGTTCGCATGGTAGGGTTTACCTATCATTTGCAATTCGGTGCGCATGGCTTTCGCTATATCATGGCTTTGTTCCTTGCGATCACCCTTGTCGAGCAAATTCACCTGAATATCCGCTACGTTGTCTCCCGATCTCATATCATAGTGTCTCACCAAACCGTTGAAATTGATAGGGCTGGCCGTTCCGATATAAGTTTGATAGTTCCTTACATTTTTGTCTGTACGGATATAAAGAGCCAATTCTTTGGTGACGGCAGATGTTTGTTCCAGCGTGCTCCCTTCAGGCATGTCCACCATCACCTGAAACTCATTCTTATTGTCGAACGGCAACATCTTCACCGCTACACTGTGAGTGTAGAATAGCGAGAATGAACCTAGAAGCACCACAATAATTGCGATGACGAATCCCCATCTGTATTTGCGGTTTTCAAGAAGCGGATTCATGTATCGGGCATAAATCTTGAACTTCTTGGTATCCTCCAGTTTCGGCATAGCTTCTGCAGAATCACCTTCTTTTTTGTGCGCAAGAAACTTATAGCCGAAGTAGGGAGTAAGAGTCAGCGCTATAAATAGCGAGAAGATCATGGCAATGGATGCTCCGATAGGCATCGGACTCATATAAGGGCCCATCATTCCCGAAACGAATGCCATGGGAAGTACGGCTGCAATCACAGTGAATGTAGCCAGTATAGTGGGATTCCCCACTTCATTGATGGCATAAATAGCTGCTTGCTGGAAAGGCAGGCGCCTCATTTGGAAATGCCGGTGCATATTCTCGGCAATGATGATGGAGTCGTCCACCACTATACCCACCACAAACACCAAGGCAAACAGCGTGATGCGATTCAGCGTATAGTCCAGAAAAAAGTAAGCAAACAGCGTGAGCGCAAAGGTGACCGGCACAGAAAGAAACACCACCAGTCCTCCGCGCCATCCCATTGCCAGCATCACAAACAGTGTGACGGCGATGATGGCAATACCCAGGTGCATCAGCAGTTCGGATACTTTCACAGAAGCCGTCTCACCGTAGTTGCGGGTCACATCCACATGAATATCGTTCGTGATCACATTTGCCTTGAGGTGATCCACTTTCTTCAACACCTCTTCAGCCAGATGCATGGCATCCGCCCCTTTCTTTTTGCCGATGGAGATCGTTACAGCCGAATAATCATCAGGATGTTGCTTTTGATTACGAGCATCTGCTATTCCATAACCGAAAGAAACATAGTTTTTAGGTACTTCCGGCCCGTCTTCAATCTTTCCCAATTGATACAGATAGATGGGATGTCCGTTGTTGGTGCCCACAATCAGGTTGCGTACATCATCCGCATTTTCAAAAAACTTACCGGTTTGCACAGAAAAGGCCTGATTGCTGTTGATCATATTGCCGCTCTGCATCTGAACATTGTTGGCTTGCAATGATTTTGCGATAGACAAGAAATCTATGTTGCTTTCGGCCATTTTATCTTTGTCGAGGATCACTTTCACCTGTCGGCTTCGTCCACCGGTGATATTCACCTGCGCCACGTTGTCAACCTTCTTCACCTCATTGCCAACCACTTCAGCCACTTTGCGTATCTGATAGTCGCCGGTAGTGTCGCTCCACAATGTCACAGCCAGCACGGGCACATCATCTATGGCACGAGTCTTCACCAACGGCATGGTTGCACCCTGCGGCATGCGGTCCATATTCTTCATCAGTTCGTTGTAGAGTTTCACATACGAACGCTCCACATCCTGTCCCACATAGAATTGCACCGTGAGCATGGTACCACCGTTCATTGCGGTACTATATACATGTTCCACTCCTTTGATGTTCGATACGATCTTCTCCAAAGGTTCGGTCACCGTTGATTCCACCTCAGTGGGAGAGGCACCGGGATATCCCACCATAATGTCCGCCATGGGCACATTAATCTGCGGATCTTCTTCTCTGGGGATGGAGAAAATACTGAAAAGTCCCAAAAGAAGGAAGGTCAGCATAAGCAATATGCTCAGCTTCGACTTGATGAAAACTCCGGCTATTTTACCTGCTATTCCTTGATTCATGATTCTTTACTTTTGAGATATTGTTACTTTTGCTCCATTGTATAGTTTTCCGTAAGCTTTGGATATGATTCTGTCTGAGGCAGTCAATCCCGAAAGAACTTCAAATCTTTCACCTGTTTTACGACCTAATCTGATCCATCTCAACACTGCTTGATTGTTGCTGTCCACCGTGTACACTCCGGTCAATTCATCTTTGTGTACCACCGAACTGCTATCCACCGATATCGTGCCTGAATCGGACGAATCCACACTCTTGTTGAACAAGATCGAAGCATACATACCGGCTTGCAACTGTTTTGACGCTTGTGAATTCACTGAAAGCTTCATCATGTATTGTCCGCCGGTAGCAACCGCTGAGGGACTTATCTCAATCACCTTTCCGGTGAATCCCGTTCCCAAAGACTTGATCTTCACAGTAGCATTGTCACCCACATTCACATATTTCACATAGCTTTCAGGAACCGAAGCCTGAATCTCCAAATTTCCGGCATGATCAATCACCAACAGAGGCGATCCGGGATTTGCCATGGAGCCGTTGTCGATGAGGCGTTGCGTCACCACTCCCGAGAAAGGAGCCTTGATGTTGCTGTATGCCAGATTCGCATTCACCTCTTTCATGCTCTCTTGCGCCACTTTCAAGTTTGATTTGGCAGACGTATATTGAAGGGCCACATTCTCCAGTTCCTTGTCCGAAACACTGTTTTGCGAATGTAGCGTTTTGTATCTTTCATAATCCTTTTTGGCATTATTCATTGCCGCTCTGGCTGCAGTAATTATCGCTCCAACCTGGCCCTGTTTGGCCGAAATATCATTGTGGCTGATCAAAATCAGCATTTGTCCCGCACTCACACGGTCGCCTATTTTCACATACACTTTGTTTACATATCCCATCATTCGGGAGCTGATTGTAGCCGATTGTCCGGCCACCACTTGTCCGCTCAGATAAAAGCCGTTGTCGGCCACAGCAGTAGGAGAGTATACATCTACCGGAACCACCGCTTCTTTGTTCTTTTCAGTCTTTGATGAGCAGGAGAAAAGCATCACGCTGAACAGAGAGACCGAAATCATTTTGACAAGATTCTTCATATTAGCATTCATATTTAGTTATTTATTTTGCGAGTAAAAAATCCAGATAATAAGCTGTAATATCATAATTCATCACCGATTGAGACAGCAGTAGTCGTTGTTGCGATAATTGAGCTTGAGCCGTGAGCAAGTCAGTGGTATTGCTCAATCCTGCCTTGAATCGATTTTGCAAGATACGCAACGCTTCATCTGCCTGCGACATACTGCTTTCGTCTTTCTTGATTTCCACAAGAATATCGTGCATTTCCCTTTGGGTTTTGTCTATTTCCAATTGACTTTGGCGCACATACAAATTTTTCTCTTCCGTCATTCTCTCTTTTTTGAATTGATAAGATTTGTATTTGCTGTGATTTGCATTGCCCGAAAATATATTCCAACTCACGGCTACACCCACCAGATACGAGTCAGCTCTGAATCCGAGTGCTCTGGTATCATTTAATTGGTATGAACCGAACGCATTCAGTTTGGGCATTGCCTGCATATGCACTGATTTAGTCATCATTCCCATGGACTCAATGGATTTATCCAGCATCTGTATGTCGGGGCGAGTCAAGTCCAATTCGTTCCCTTTGAAAACCATCGGTTGAAGCGCCAAGCTGTCCGGCACAAACACCACATCTTGCTTTTTATCGCCCATCAACAAAGAGAGTTCCTCCGAGGCATTCTGTATATTGCTTTCAGCCCTGGCAAGAGCCACTTCTATGATGTTCACTTGCACCCGGCTGTTCAGTACATCCGATTTCTGCACCAGTCCCTGTTTTTGGAAATTTTCAACCGATTGAGAGATTGTTTTGATCTCTTCGAGCGATGTCGTCAGCAGCTCTTTTGCCCGATAGGAAAATTGCAGTTTGCTGTAAGCCTTTTTCACTTCAAAATCGATGCGTTGACGTGTTCTCAGGCTACCCAATTTGTAAGCCTCTTCTTGCGCCTTGGCACCTTTTCGGGCATAGGTCATATCAGGGTTGAAGATAGGTTGCTTCACCTCTATTTTTGTACCGAAGTTGTGCGAGAATCCGGGGTGATTCAGTGACGACGGATCGAAGTCAGCAGACGTTACCGTTGATTGGTTCAGTAAGAATCCAAAGGCATTAAGAGGGTTATTTGTTCCCAAAGCCGAATATTCCAGATTGACCTGCGGCAAAAAAGAAGCGTCAGTTTGCCTGTAATCAGCATTTGATACTTTCTCATCCCATTGCGACATCTTCACATTCGAGTTGTTTGATTGTGCGATCTCTACGGCTTTCTCCATTGAGATGTATTTTTGTGCATTTGTCATTTCAGTAAACACACATAATCCGACAAGCATTGTAATTACTTTCTTTCTCATAATTTGTATTCAATAATAATTTAATAGAAATATTTTCCACTAGAAATCATTTGCAAAAGTATAGATAATTATTGATAGAACAAATTTCCAATGGAAATATTAATTTATTTAGTTTGTTTTAACGAAATGATTCTATATTTAGAGTGCTCCGTTTCTTGCTTCAAAAAGAGAAAGTCCAATAGTCCACGCTCTCTCTCTATGTTTTTTTGTGTAATTTGTCTTTTTTGAGCTTGAAATAGGGAATTTTGTTACGATAATGATCTTATTCACAGTGATATACACCTTGCCCTTGGTGCCGAAATTCAAGGCTTTTTCATTGCACATTATTTGTGGGTGATGGCGCTTGTCAGTTGCATGCTTTTCTCTGTTTTATTGTTAATGTGCTTATATTTAGTAGATTATAGTTTTTAGGCGACTGAAGACGGTGTGATGAAAGTCCACGGAAAGTCCACGAAAAAGGGCAATATGGACTTTCCGTGGACTTTCTCATCATTTTCATTGAAAATTACCAAATTTGAGGCTTATTTGTTCGCTTAGGTATTGATAGTGAAATAGATGCATCGATTGTATCACATTCCTTCCGACGAAAGTCCACGGAAAGTCCACGCCGTGGACTTTCGCGGACTTGTATTTATTTGTTAATAGTAAGGATTTGCAGTTTGGCTATCAATGAAAATAATTGATAATCAAACTGTTGTATGGATATTTCTAGTATCGGATAGAGAATCTTCTATTTCTTGTTTTATCCATAAAGTCTCTATTTTTCATTTCTGATTAAAAACTACTATTTTTAGTAGCTTAATAATCAATTTATTATGAATACATAAAAATACGCGTTAAGGGGTACAGTGGACTATGGACTTTCAGAATGTTCTCGATTGTACTATTTTGTATTTTACTGATAAATATGACCATTGGTTCACCTCTGCCTTACCGTCCATTCACCTCACAGTTACGAGTTGTTTGCCCGATAACTGTGAGTTGTTTTCCCCGTAACTGCGAGTTTGTTCGCTCCTAACTACAAGTTGAGCAACTCTCAGCTACGGGGGGAACGAAACGCTATAACGAGTTAGACGGAACGCTATAGCGAGTTTAGGGCTTCCCAATATAGCGATAAATCAATTCTACTTCACAGCCGAAAAGTGTTTGCCGATGGGTGTTGAAGCCGATAGCGATCAGTTTTTCCCATAGTATCTTGTTCGTCCTGATCCATCGCATCATAGTCTGTACGGCAGAGCGAGGTGTGGTATAAGGATTATAGAGCAAAGCCAGTTCAGATTTCTTGTAAGGGCGAATATATGTTTCGCCTAATTTGTCATTTTTTGGTTTCATATTCGTTGTTTTTATATGATTATTATACTTCAAATTTACGAAAAAACGACCAATTTTCCAAGTAAAAAAGAGTGCATCTTTACTATAAAAAAGAGAAAAACGCACTAAAATAACACATATGTATTCAAAGGGTTGCAAACTGAAAAATAGTGCTTTTGGGTTGTCGTATCTTTGTATCACAATCAAAAAACAAAGCGATTGTGCAACAAAATGTATCACTCTAAAAAATAAAAGAAATGACAACAACAACCAACAAAACCAAGAAGAAAGCCTATGTGCTTCCCGTGACAGAAAACCAAGTGTTCTACGCAGCTGTGCAACGTCAGAATTTGCACGACAGATCAAAACCAAAATTGTACTATGCTCAAGTGCATCATTCAGGTCGTGCTTCTTTAACGACCTTGCAGGATCGCATCACTCAAATGTCAGCACTTAGTAAAGGTGACGTACAAAGTGTGCTAAGCAACCTGATCGAGGTGATTCTCGGTGAATTGCGCAACGGTCGCATCGTGGAGATCGGCGATTTGGGAAGTCTGTATGTGAGTGTATGCAGTAAAGGTGCTGCCACCGAAAAGGAATTAACCTCAGCAGCGATAAAGAGTGCCCACATTAATTTCCGTGCAGGAGCAGACTTGAAGAAGTTGATGAATTCATTAAGTTACCTAAAATTGTCAGAGGATGCCGGCACCGCCGCGACTGACACAAAATCAGACGGGAAGGGTAATGGCACGGATTCAGGCAATACCAAAGGTGACGGCACGGGTGGCAGCACCGGAGGCGATTCCGACGGAGGTAAAATTTGAGGTGCAACAATCAAAACAAGTAGAAACAACCAATGAGTGCAGTGAAAGTAATGGGAGTGATCCTTGGCAAAGCGTGGCGGATATTGTCCGCCATCGCCTCGCCTCTCCTGAAAGACAAGGAAAATGTGAAAGCGATGCAAGAGTTTGCCGACCTGATTATGGGTCAATACAAAAACTTGATCGACCAATTGGAGCAGGCAATCAATGACTACTTCGAGCTATCGAAGAAAATCAGAGAGATGCATGAGGAAGTATGTACGCTCAAAGAGGAATTGATCGAAGCCGTAGCCAAAAGCTGCAAAGAAGCTCCCGAATGCAAGTTTGCAGTGAAATGAAAGAGAATCGTTCTCTACTCCTTTTAGAAGATTTCTAGGAAAATGTATCAGCGTAAAGACGAACAGCCCATCCATGTATCCCAATCGTCAAGCAAGGCAGGTAATTGATCGGCCGCGCCTCTTGACCACCGGATGGAATGAGTGCCAAACGTCTTTGCCTGATACATTTTTATTTATCTAATAATTTAAAGCCAATCCACAAAAATGAATACCACTAAATATCCACAAATCCCCGGTATCACCCTCACCAACACAGAAATACTGCTAGTCGCTAAAAGCATCAACATTCCTCCTGCAGCCCTAAAAGCGGTACAAGTAGTAGAGACTGCAGGACGAGGTGGCTTCATAGCTTCCGGTAAGCCCACCATCCTCTTTGAAGGGCACATCTTTTGGAAGCAACTTCGCATCCGCAAAATCAATCCCATGCAACACATCAACGGCAATGCAGACATCCTTTACCCCAAATGGGATCGCAGTAAATACCAAGGCGGACAGTATGAGTACGCCCGATTGAAGCGTGCTTGTAGCATCAACGAAGCAGCAGCCTATTGTTCGGCAAGTTGGGGACTCTTTCAACTAATGGGCTTCAATCACAGTCAATGTGGCATCGCCAACATACACGAATTTGTAAAGTTAATGGCAGAGAGCGAATACCAACAACTCAAACTAACAGTCGCCTTTTTGAAGAATAACAATCTACTGACACCCCTTCGCCAATGCAATTGGAGTCATTTTGCACAGGCTTACAATGGAGCAGGCTATGCACAAAACCACTACGCAGAGAAACTCAGTGAGGCTTACAAGCAAGCCGTGAACCTATTCAGGTAGCTGGGCGGAAAAAACGTAATCCTTCACATATTCAAATAATAAATAGAATTGCTACTATCTTTTTCCTACCACACGATAGCATATTTACACCTCTTATATATAGGTAACAGCAATCAAGAAAAAGAAGAAAGAGGAAAAGTAAAAAAGAAAGAGGAAAAAAGAGTACTCCAAAAGCATCCAAGGAGCAATGCGAAGCGAGCGGAGCAACCAAAAGAAAGAGGAAAAAAGGATTCTCTCTCTTTCCCTTCCGGCCTTTAGCGAAGAAGCGTAAAGCGAAGAGCCAGCTTTGGGCGTTAAGAAACGAACACGTTTAAGTGAGCGAAGCGAGGGCGTTTGTTCGTTTTAGCCCAAAGGTGACTCAGAGTAGCTTCGTAGTGACAGCCGGCGGTTTTCTTTTTTGGTTCTTTTTTTCTTTACCCGTGTAAAGAAAAAAGAACAGGCCAGCAGCCAGGCAAAGCAAATAACCAAAGATAAAATCCAATATAACAGCAATCCATTCCTCACAACACCCCTCACCAATTTTATGAATCTACAAAAAAACAACTCACTCCCATACTAAAACAACTCAATTTATAAAGAAAAATATAATCCACAACAAGCAACAAAACAACAAAAACTACACCTTATTATATATAAGCGAAATAAACCACCACCAAAATAACAAATATATGTTAAATACAGAGAAACATTATGTGAGAATCAAAAAAACTATTTACCTTTGGCTCCTGAATCATGCGAAATGTAAATATTTTCAGAAAAGCGATTATGAACAAAAGCTCATTAAACATAAATAATATAAACAAATTTGTATGTTTGGAAGAAATTCTTAACACACACACACACACACACACTCGTGTAGGTACTTTTTAGCGATACTGATTTTACTGCTCACTAACTTTTTTCCCAAAGCTTCTTTTAACCAAAAAGTCACCTTTTTTACCCTCTTTTTGTGCGCATTTTCCTTACGTGTAGGCTCACAGC